>OCVV011215898.1_pt1 | contig 114484 bp, 128 predicted proteins | sample 1539721 | NCBI WGS metagenome assembly OCVV01 (sample SAMN02144230, study PRJEB22623) | gut metagenome | biome: sheep rumen | host: Ovis aries | place: New Zealand
CACGTTCACATACTTTCAGTAAGTGTACGAGCCAATCTCTCGTGAATTCCCTTGACGGGCCTTGCACGAGAGAAATAAAACAAAAAAGGGCATAAGGGGTCGTGACGCAGATTCGTTACACTCATCCGCGCCCAGCATAGCTGGTACGACCTTCGTAGCCCGTCACTAACGCTCCGTTCTACTCGCCTTTACGCCTACGGCTGCAAGGCCCTCACTGCGAAACGTAACGTCACTTCATGACGCCCCGTTTCTTGCCCTTCGCATTCTGCTACGGGTGCCCAAACTGATCCGATTTCGTCGTCTCAGAAAAAAAGAAAAACACAAAATACTGATATGTCATGTATGAACGCAATTACATAGCATCCGAATGTTTCAAACTTCGCCTAAACGCAACATAGTTGCATTGTGGCTTCAGAAAACAACATCCTTATGCAAAAGTAAACTACATTGCGTAAATACTATGATCCGAATATAACATTATCGACTCATATCATATCAGACGATGATTCATAAAATGACAAAACGAATCTTTTGATAAAATTATGATGGATTAAAAAATCCATCAAACGATAAATTACCGCTACGCTATTTTGTTCCAAAATTAACTTATCGAGTATCTTCAAGAATCGAAAGAAATCTGAATCATCTTATTTTGAGTTTTTCAATAAAACAAAAAGCCGATACAAAAGTATCAGCCCTTCTAACGAAGACATCATTTACTAACGCGCATGATGTTGGTGAGAAAACATAATGAGTGAGATAAAACAGTGAGGGAACATAATCTGCGATTATGGCGTGAGATTAAAAAGTAAAACTTTTTGAGTGAGACAAATGAGTGAGAAAACATACTGAGTGAGAATAAAACAGAAGTGTGAGGTAGTAAAACAAAACAGCGTGAGTAAAAAAGTGAGAAAAGCAGTGAGAAAAGAAATTGTCCAAAATCCAAAATTTCGTAAAAAACAATTCGCACCAAAATGAGCGAAACGACATATTTCAGTGAGAGTAAAATCGTTCCATTTATATCCCTTATTTGAGGATTTGTCACATCCGAAAACAGCTAGATTATACACCTGAAGATGCACCGACAGAAACGCACCGAAAAGCGGCGCGATCACCCCTCGAAAACCCGTCGGGCCGACCGAAAATATCGAAAATAATTTCCGAAATGATTTCACGAAATATTTACCGAAATGATTTCCAAAAACATTTCTCAAAAATAGCAACAAAAAACCGCCCCATTTCTGGGACGGCCTTTTGATACGTCAATCATTCATTTTCGTCATCGGAGTTACCATATCCATCATCACCGAAATGCTTTCTTTTCTCATCGAGATAATTCTCGAATTGCTGCATTCCGCCGACTTTGAAAATCTTATCAAATAGCAAAACGCGATATTTATACATAAAGCATAATCCGATAAATGTTATCACATAACCTGCAACAGCAACATAAATTGACCAATTTGCTGAGAACACATAAATCACGGCGCACGCATTAAATAGAATATGGAAAATCACACAATACCTGAATAAGCCAGTATATTCATAAATGATAGATATGAATAATGAGATCATCATGGCAACAGGCAAATGCATCAACGTACCGTGACTTAATGCAAACAATCCGCCCGAAACCACATATGCCACAGGGAAGGAAAACTTCTCTCGGCAAAGTCGGAAGATTCCGAAACGATACAGAAGTTCCTCTGCAAGCGGACCGACCGAAATTGCCATAATGACATAAAACCAAACTTCCATTTCTGACATTTCCTTATATATCTCTGTAGCGCCAGCTGTCGGAGCAACTGTTGCAATATAATTGCCAACGTACTCAGAGAACATATAAGCGCAGAAAAAGATCATCAAGAATGCGCCCCAGCCGAAAATCGAAAACTTCAATTTATGTGTCTCAAGGGTACGTGTCTTTCGATAAGAAAGACACCAATACCCAAGTAACAAGGATGCGATAACATCAAGAACAAGGCTTGAAACGATTGCACTCGGAATGAACAATGCACAGCATATGCCAAGTGCAAAATATCCCATAAAGAGAAGAATGGGGAGAAGCAATGAGCGAGCCCATGGCCTCTTGAAAAATGTCTTCAACTTAGTCATAACGCACCCCCTCAACCCATGTCAATCACGTTATCGGAACTATCGCTATTCAACATCGTCATGACACTATCTTCACCACGCTGATCCATCTCAGACGGCAGACTTCCCATAAACTGTACAGTCCGATATCCGTTCCATTCATTGAGATTCAACTTACCACGAATCGAAATTAAATCAGGCATCAAATCCTTCTTAATCTCACCAGGGAAATAATCCGCTTGATGGAAACAAATCAACACAAGACCATGCGGCAAAACGGCTTTAATGTGAGACTTCTCTTTACCCAAATAGGTCCAAATGGTATCACGAGGATTGAACTCAAGTTCAATATCTGGCTCAGGGAAAGAAGCACCAAATGGACGATACGTATCAAGTTCCATAAGGAAGTCTTCGAACAACTCAACATCAATGTCTGTATCCGCATCTGGGTCAATCGTCGAAATCCTAAAATCAGGTTTCGCCTCAAGTGCAAGTCCACTATCGATAGCCTTCTGCTTACGAATCTTGATCTCAGTTGGAAGATATTCCTTCACAAACTCACAATCAAGATAACTATCAAACGTCACACCAAATGCGACTTCATGTCCTGCAGGGTGAATACCACCATGACCCAATTTCTTCTCACGCCATGTTGATACAATCTCCAAAAATGGGAACCAAGAAGGACACCTACCAGAGCCTACAAAGCCATCAATAATATTGCCGTCTTTGTCCCTTCTTGGACCAACAACAAATGCTGGTTCACCCGTTTGTGACAAGATACGCTGCGCCAACAAACCGCAAACACCTGGAATCACATTCGTGATATAAATGTACGGTGCAAATGGCTGATCTGCGTCAGGAGCAAGCATAGCTTCCATCGTATCATTGACCAAAGACTTACGTTCTTCCGTCAACTCCAAGATATACTTCATCGCTTCAGCAGCTTCTTCAGGACCACCGAAGAACACACTATACGCAGAATCAATTGTCTTGCCCATTCTCTTCACAGAGTTAAAAGCAGGAGCAAGATAATAACCGAAAAACTGCTCATCAATAGATTCCGAATCGGTAATCTTACCAGCTTCGCAGAATGCCTTCATAGCGACAAACAGTCCTGCAAAAGCACGACGATAAATCTCGCAACCAGGCAACATATTCACGACTTCTGGTTCTCCATTGTCGTAAATCAAACGACAGATACCAATGGCATCCTTAATCAACGGACGATTCTCATACCACACAGGCATCGAATCGGAAACCGTACCGAAACCTGCGAACACACGAAGTCGCTCAATCTGTGTCACCATAAAGGTATCACAGTACAATTCTGCGTAACGATGAAGCACCAAATAGAGCACATGTGCACCACAAATGCCATCGAAATAACGGTCAGATTCTTCAAAATCATAAACCTCTTCCTCAGCATTATTTGCTTCAGAAGAACCAACGGAATCAACCTTAACGGAATTCAAAGTCTGCCGCATAACATCACAAACTGGGTCCACAATAACACTTGCATTCGGCTCATTCACTTGACCATTGCTAATCATCGGATGATGGTGATCTGTCACCAACATTTCGACAGCATGGTTCATCGCATACGTGACACCATCAAATGCCGTAATGCCTACGTCAGCAGTCACAATAGCCTTCGTATCAGGATACTGCTCATCACTCAAAAGGTGCTGAATATCCTTCTTACCGAAGCCATAAGCTTCTGTAGACGGCAGATAAAGAGCTACGTTGAATCCAAGTTCTGCAAGACCTGCATAACCCACAACGCCACTCATAATACCATCCATATCAAAATCAGTGAGGAGTGTAACACGATTCTGCGCATCATGATGACGCTTCAGATGGGCACACATCTCATCGATATGTTCTGGTAAAGCATGATTACAAGACATAATCTTCTGAAAGAATTCATCCGTGTATCCACGGTTCTTCCACATCGTTTCAATCAATCTATTCATTTCTGTTCCCTCTCCTTTCTTAATCGAGAGACCCAAGACCTGACTGTCGCAGGTGCAACTCCATATAATTCAGCAAGTTCATAACATGTACTATTCTTATAACGCCAGATTAATTCATCTGGATCAGGTCGAGACGAAGCTGGACCTCGTTTCTTCTTGGGTATCTCAGGCGGAGTAGGCTGCTTTTTCCTAAAATTAGACATAAACCTAAACTCTCCTTTCATCCCAATTAGTATAACATAAACTGCAACAAATTGCAACACTCAAATCAAAAAAATTTCCTGATAAATGAAACATTTACCAGGAAACTAATTCTTAGCGTAAATCTGCACTGGACAAGTCCAAAACTAACGTATCGTCCGTTGTACGATTATGCAAATCTTCCGCACGGATATTTTGATTCGACCATGCCTCATCAACATCCTCTGTATTTTGCGTCTCAACGATTGACAAATATACCAATTCATCGCCTCTGACATACTGCCATAGCTCTTCAAGATTAGGTATAACAAAATTCACGGATGATGGGTCTGAACCGAGAAGCAGACCGTTAGAAAATACAAATACTCCGTCACGAGGGGAACTTCCAGAATAGATACCTGGCATCACAGACGACCACGCCGTATACGTTCCGAGTGAGATAGGAAATGTTGCGATAACCGCATCATTATTATATACAGACAAATAGCCAGTCGATTTATTAATCTCCAAAGTCTTACCGATATTTAAGACAGACCCTGAATACAGCTCAGGAACTGTCCCATCTGTAGACACCTGTTCGAAATCCGAAATGATCTTGTCTGCGACAATACCAGTCCATGAATCAAAAGCGAATGAAAACAAAGTTTCATTCACAGGACTTCCATGGAACGTCAAAACTGACATAGGTGGTACAGAAGCATGATCTGCAATAAACTGTTTGAGAGAAGTTCGATCCATAATAATATTATGTTCCTCATCAAGCGTCAAATACGATTTGATCTCACTCGGACCAAATGTATAGGAAAACGCTGGAGAAGAATAGGTGAGAGTAGTAGAACAAAGTGAGTTCCATTCATCTGCACGACGCTGTATGGCTTCATCATACGCGACAAAATATGCATTTGTATAAAAGTCCGTATTCCTTAAGTCAAGCTCTCGACGTCCAGCCTTAATGGCTTCGATAATAAGTTCTCGACCCTTGGCTACATCTCTTCGGGTAGATGCTTGACCAGGAACATATTTGAGGAGTCCATCTGACGTCATTTCTAACGTGCCGACAGTACCATCGTGATCTTCTGGTACTTGATTAAAGGCTATACTAATTGCCAGCTTTGCCGACATATCGTCATAATTAGACGAAACGACACTTTCATATTCATGCGTGTCATACATTTCAAATATCCATTTGAAACAATCTTGTTTCGACATATGAACACCAGGACGAGGCTCAATCGAAGTTGAAAACTTCAAATCAGACTGAGTGAGTACAATATCACCTTCACGAAGATGAACCAAAAGTTCATAACGCGAACTATCATCGCCTTTTAAAACCTGCGTTGCAGCACTCGTGGTTAAGCCTGAGACATCAATACCATTAATAGTAGAGTGAGGATAAAAATGAAACATATAATATACTGCACCAATACAATATGAAGCAGCTAAAAAGACAATCAACACCAACAATACAACAGATGTTGTTCCAATTGCAAAACTATAAGCTCGTTCAGACCTATCATCGCTATACAGATCAAGATCATCATCGTCGTATTCATCGTCCTCATCTAAATCTTGATACACTGATAAGTCACCGAGTTTTGGTGTCTTCTTTTGAGAAGAATTATATGTTTCTGTGTGAGACGTATGTAATTTCTTCATTAGAACTTCTGGCCTCCCATCGTTAAAATCAATTACATCACTAATAATATATCAAAAACCCTCATAAATCAAGAGAAAAAAACAAAGAAAGTGAGAACAATCTTACACAAAATAAAGAAGTGAACCGAGAGAAGGTATGAATAAGACACACCCGTATGAAGTGAAGCAATTCACTTCCACATACTCATATGAGAAAAACACGTCGCTTGCTTCATAGCAGTGCGGCGTATTTTTTACTACGGTTCGAAACAACCATCACGGCCCAATGGACCGCTTCTTTAAGAATCCACAAGATTAAGATACACATAATTATTCAATCAAAAAAGAGGTCCCAAAACGGTGGCAGATGTGACTTTGTCACACTGTCACACTTTTTTTCGAGACCCTTTATATAAAAACGTAAATTGCACGAAAAATGATCGAAAAAATAAAATCGAAATATTTCACAAAATGATTTCTAAAAACATTTATACATAATTTCACGAAAATACACAAAGCATTCCGTACTAATCTCGCATGAATTGACTTAAAAAAATGTGTGACAAATGTGACAAAATATAAAAATAAGTAATTTAACCGCTTAAATACTACATTTTCGATGTCACACTTTTTAAAATAAAGTGTGACAAAATATAGAATTACATTCCATCGAAATTCTAAAAGACCCGCTCCTACACTGTATTTTTCGGAATGGCACAGAATGTCACACTTTTTCTGTAAATGTGTGACAAAACGAGTCAAAACGACCCTCAAAACGAGAAAATCTTCGTTTTCCACATCGCTGGTGTGTATACCAACTGCAACAAACTGCAACATTTTTGAAGAGTTTTCTGGACATAAAAAGTCCATTTAATGGACTTAAAACGAACATTTAATTGTCGTTTAATGTCACACTTATGTCCATTAAACTCACCATTTATTCATCGAAAACTTAATTTTCATTCATCCAGATTCGTCGCAAATCTCTCAAAAACGCCTCTGTCACACATTTTTGTCACACTTTTTGAAAAAAAGTGCGACATACCGTAAAAAACGGAAAAACACGCTCTAATACTACATTTGTTACGAAATTCCACATTTTCTTCAAATTTACGTGTCACACTTTTCAAAACAAAGTGTGACAAAATAAACGACTAGTATTCCAACCCAACATTCTGCATATTATGCACAAACCATGAATAACTATGCATAAAACAAAAATAAAATTAAAACTAAAACTTTACAATAAAATAAACCGAAAACAAAACGCGCAAGCGCTATGCGGGGGAAGCTGCACACAGCCCGCCTGACTTTCAACAAAAATTCAACGGCGTGCATTTTATCGGTTGATTTAATTATCAATCCGTGATATGATAAGAACAGATTGATAAATGAGCATAAAACACCCGATTTATGCTCTCACGAACCATTATCATTCACACTAAATTGATAGAAAAGAGACCAGAAAATTAAAGAAGAAAGAGGAAAACCAAATGGCAAACAGTATCAATGAGATACTGCGAAAAGCAACAACGGACTACCTCGCCGCCATGAACAGGAATGCACCGCCGTTACCTTCAGTGACAGAACAGGATCTGCTCACCAACATGAAGCATGATATTCAGTCGGAGAACGCAATCAGAACTCAGGCACACGAGCCTAAGCTCAAAGTGCCAGATAAACTCGCACCCGTACAGATTGCTGAAATTGTAGCATATTTCTATCCGATATACTGTATAAGAACAGGAGGTGAAGGATCTGACAGGTCATATGACTTGTTAGCCCTGTATCAGTCACAGGGGCCAAATGAAGGCATTTACGTGACGGATGACGAAACAATCCGAGCATTGCTAAGGCAGTATAACTACACAATCACATCGCATGAAGTGACTGAATGCATCACTGTATTGCGAGAGATTGTACCTCGAAAGGAACGTTGTCATGACAGAAATCTTATTGCTGTCAACAACGGTATTTTTGACTATGACACAAAAACACTCCTTCCGTTTACTCCTGATCTTGTGTTTATGTCGAAGTCACGTGTTAACTATATACAGAACCCAACGAACCCCATCATTCACAACGACGAAGATGGGACTGATTGGGACGTTGAATCTTGGATGAAAGAACTTTCTGACGATCCAGAAGTCGTCAATCTCTTATGGGAAGTCCTTGGAGCCATTATTCGCCCTCTTGTTCCATGGAACAAATCGGCATGGTTCTATTCAGAAACAGGAAATAATGGCAAAGGCACCTTATGCGAACTGATGCGTCAGCTTTGTGGCGAAGGATCCTATGCATCCGTACCACTTGCAGACATGGGTAAAGACTTCGCACTCGAACCTTTAACCAGAGCATCAGCCATCATCGTAGATGAGAACGATGTCGGAACCTTCATCGATAAGGCTGCCAACGTCAAAGCAATTATCACAAATGACGTCCTTCCTATTAATAGAAAGTTCAAGACACCAATTGCATTCAAGTTCTATGGGTTCATGGTACAATGCCTTAATGAAATGCCTAAGGTAAAGGATAAGTCTGATTCATTCTTTAGGCGACAGCTTTTCATACCGTTTACGAAATGCTTTACGGGTATTGAACGAAAATACATTAAAGCGGATTATCTCCACCGTTCCGATGTATTAGAATACGTTCTTCACCGTGTACTCCATATGGATTATTACGCTCTGTCTGAACCTGATGCTTGCAAGAAAGCACTGGCAGAATATCGTGATTACAATGATCCTGTAAGACAGTTCCTTGATGACATCTTATCCGAAGTCAAATGGGATTTCTTGCCATTCACGCTGCTTTACCAAATGTATCAAGCATGGTTCAACCAGTATGTTCCATCTGGTAAAATTCAGAGCCGTAACACTTTTATAAACGATATTGTTCAGGCACTCATGAAAAATACTCAATGGGAGTGCCGTGACAAGACCAAGGCTGTTCGAATGAGCAAAATGATGACAGCATGCGAACCACTTCTCGAAAAATACAATCTGAAAGATTGGATGAATCCAAAATATGCCAACAAGTTTACGGCAAGTATGGAAGACAAGTGTACGCCTGCTCCAGGACAATATAATAGCCTGAGATATAGAGGTATCAATCGTCGTTTTGCTACAACAAATCCGAACCAGCCATTATGGATAGAAGACGATGAAACTGAAAATGACGGGTAAAACGTGTAAAACAAAACTTACAAAACATACACTGCGTATGAGTAAGAAAGTTTCTCTGTTTTACCCGTCATAAAAAAACGAAAGACACCACCCAATCCTCACGATCTTATATGAAACACACCACGGTATAGAATGTGAAGATACTATATATCTTCTACAACATATATAAAATATACACACAATACAAAACCGTGTTAAAAATATGTTTCATAGGGAAAGGAAGAAGACCTAATGATAAAAGCCGATTTTTATGATATTGAGTCGCTTCGTAATTTATTTACGTTAGCGAACTTCCACGATAATGAAGACCCAACACAAACTGTGATTGACCTTTACTATCTTTGCGACGATGAAGATAAGCTCTTCTCAGAGCCAGATTGGCAAGACAAAATGCGTGACCGCATTTATATGCGAAATCTGAACTTCTCAGGACGTGTCTACTTTAAAAATTTAAAGAAGGAAGTCCACGCAGAACATCTTGCAAAGACATTTGGTCTTTCCGATGCCAGGTTCATGAATGACCCTGACGAAAAGTCCAACTACAAACCTGAATTCCGCATCGTATGCGATACTGATCCAGAATATGACGATACGATATATCCTTACTTCTTTGGATATAACTCCTATAATTATGATACGACCATGCTCGCATATTACTTCAGCGAAGTTTGGGATCCAGCAAGAACAAAATTCGAAAACGGAGCGCAAACAGCGGCTCTGCCTTGTCGATTCACTCCTAAAATCACGGCAGCAAAGCTCCGTGAATTCAACGATTTTCTGTTCACACCGCATTACAAGAATGCAATGCCTTCTGCATTAGCATACAATCCTGAACGTGGCAATCGTCCTGACTACAGTACGAACGCTTGGCGTATCAGAAAAAACATGCTCATGTCTGGACGACATCTCGATGTTGCACGACTGAACGAAAAACAATCCAAAGTTGGATTGAAACGACTCCTCGGCATGCTCGGCTGGCAGATTCTTGAATCTGACAAACTTGACACAGGTCTTGATACTATCGAGACACCAGACCAGCTCTACGATCTTGTCGCGTATAACATTTCTGATGTTGTCAATCTGAAGAACCTGTTCTATCACAGCCAGTACCAAGCCCAGTTTGAACTGAAGAAGGGACTGCTGGCGACCTATCCTGAACTTGTCTACCTTCAGCAGAGTAAAGGATATAAGCCGCACATCAGCCAGAAAACGGTTCGTTCCGACCGTCTGACCATCGACTCTTCGTCAGCCCAGTTTGCTACGAAATCTCTGTGTCCATATGGCCACTTGAGGGATATCGAAACAGTAAGTTTCAACTATCCTTCTGAAAATCAAGCAAAGATCATGGGCATACCACAGATCAATGTACTGGAAGAAGCTAAGAAATTCTTCTATGGTTTGTATCCACAGCCAGAACTGCGCTCGCAGTTCGATGTTATCTACAACTTCTATAAAAATATAGAAGGTCGTAACTTCAACGACTCAGACACTTACATGGAAGACTTCGTCTATCAGAACCCTGACGGCACAATGCATCAGCCACGTACCGCTGAGAAGTTAGCTGAAGTAGCCAAAGAAGGCTCCGTCAACACCTGCTTACCATACTTTGATAAAGACGGTAAGCCAACCTCTTGTTTCGTATTATTCTCAACAGGTGGTGTACACGGTGCTGAGTTCAATGTCGAACTATACAATAGCGACGTTGAAGCATGGAACGCAATGATGGCAGATATGGAAGAAGCAAAGCGTCAGTATCCTGACCCTGTAGAACTTCGTAAAGCCAGAAAGATTATCATGCCTGATGGCAGAGAACTCGGCTATAACGTGTTCCTTAACAGTCCACGTATTGCCGATTCGACTTACAAAGATTTTGAAAAGAAAAAGCCCATGCTCTTCAAAGAGAGCAAGAGCGGTGGTTGGTCACTGAATCCAAAGTACACTTTCACTTCAACATGTGAAGCCAACCATGAGGACTTTACGTCCTACTATCCAAATCTTCTTCGTCGTATGGAAGCATTCTTTAACAAGGGTCTTGGATACGACAGATATGCTGAAATTTTCCAGCAAAAGCAGGATTTTGGTAAATATATGAAAGACAAAGCCCGTCCAGCAGACGAGAGAGAACACTATCGTATCCTTCGTGAAGGAACGAAATTGGTTCTTAACTCTGCATCTGGTGCTGCAGACGCCATGTTCGAGAACAACATTCGTGTCAATAACCAGATTATTTCCATGCGATGCATCGGACAGCTGTTCTCATGGCGTATCGGACAGGCACAGTCATTCGCTGGAGCCAAGATTCCCTCTACAAACACAGATGGTCTGTATTCAGTCATGGAGGAAACTCTCAACAATGCAATTTTGGAGAAAGAATCTGCAAACATTGGTGTTGATATCGAACCAGAACCACTGTACCTTATTTCTAAGGATGCCAATAACCGTATCGAAATCGATGAGGATACAGGCAAGATTATTAGTGCTTCAGGCGGTACAACAGGTTGCCGCAAGGGGCCCAACCCGACAAAGTCATTGGCACATCCAGCCATCATTGACTGGGCACTGACAGAATACCTGATCATCGCAGCAAAAGAACAAAATGGCATTAGCATGTCGTCACCATTTAACAATGACATTGGTCGCAGCATCTTAGAAAGAGCATTGACCGAATTTGACAAGGTTCAGACATTGCTGATGTTCCAGAACATTATCGCATCTTCATCAAGCTCTATTACTTACATTTACGGCAAACGTGACGACGAGGACGAACCGATCGTTCTTCAGAACTACAACAGAATGTTCATTATGAAAGACGGTACGCCTAACACCATGCATTTATGGAATGCCGCTGCTCGTGTCGTCACACCTGCCATGAAGAAAAAGAGAGCCAAGGACAATCTGCGTCCAACGGCAGAGCCTGACCCAGATGCCTTCATCGTACTGAAAGCAAACGGAGAGACAATCAACGGTAAACCGCTCGATAAACTGTCCAATCTGTATCCAGATAAGGATATTGTCACCAAGAAGGTTACGAACATCGAACCTGAATGGGATATTCTGATTGACAATAGAGACCTTTACATGCTTTCAGATACAGACTTCCAGTTCATCATTGATAACATCGATATTGAGAAGTATCTCAAAATGCTCGATAATGCTTATACGAACAACTGGATGAACAAAATCCCTGGCGTTGAATATGCCGAGGTTACCGAATCTGAAGAAGATGAGGACACAGGTGACGAATAAATCATCACCTCAATTGCGTACGAATGTCCTCTGCAGTCAAATGCAGGGGACATTTTGTATGCATAGAAAAGGAAAATTATCATTATGAACACCAAACTTGACGTCAACAAACTCCAATTGGATGAATATGATGCCATTTTCTATACAGATGAAAAAGATGACTCGTACCAACTTGTCACCAATTTCAAATTTGAGGATTTGTTCCTTTATGTCCAAGCCATTCACATCTATCAACAGCGGAATGGCAAAGCAAAGCTACAAATCACCCAAAAGGCACCATATTGGGACCAATACTACAAGCATTTTGCCATCTTAGATGACTGCTATGCTTTATGGTGTGCTCGCACACCAGAAGGCACGGACCTAAAGGACTTCTGGAACATTTATAAACGGGAGGTGAAACCCTATGGGAAAACCTGAAGGACAAGTTGAAGATTATCTCATCAAACGATGTGAAGAACACAACTTCCTTTGCTATAAATTCGTTTCCCCAGGACGAAACGGTGTACCTGACCGAATTGTCATCGGCAGGGGACACACCGTATTTATAGAACTAAAGGCACCAAACGGAACGCCTTCTGCACAGCAAATTCTCAATGCGAAACGCATGACCGCAGCAGGAGCTGACGTTCGTTTCTGTTTCTCAAAAGAAGCAATCGACGAATTCTTCGAAGAAGCATTAACATGGAAAAATCGAAAGAAAAAAACTTTCGAACCACCGATATAACTAAAGGAAGGGAATAACAAACTATGACTCGGTTTGACACTGAAAATGCCCCTAAACAGCAAATCAAGACAATCACAAGGATTATCCGCATTGCTGTCATTGCCGTCATCGCCATTATCATCGTTTTCTCATCATTCTATAACATCTCAGAACAAGAAAACGGCGTCGTAACGATGTTCGGACAAGTCCTTCGCACCGATACTGCAGGACTTCACTTCAAGATTCCGCTCGTCCAGCGCGTACACAAAGTCGATATCACGACACATGGTACGGGTATCGGATATAACGTCTCACCTGAAGGACAGAATATCGTAGATACCATGGATGGCATCATGATCACAAAAGACTTTAATCTCGTCAACATTGATTTCTACTTGGAATATAGGATCACAGATCCCGTAGCATATCTTTATAATTCCAAGAATCCAGAAGAAATCATGCACAACATCACCATGTCAGCCATTCGTAGTACCGTTGTCAACTACACTGTAGACGAATGTATGACAACAGGTAAGTCCTCAATTCAATCCGACGTAAAAAGTCGCATCATTGAGGAACTTAATCAGCATAATATCGGCTTGTCAGTCGTCAATATTACAATCCAAGATGCTGAACCGCCAACACAAGAAATTATCAACGCCTTCAAGGCAGTTGAAACGGCAAAACAGGGTGCCGATACCAAGCTAAACGAAGCACACAAGTACAGTAACGAACAGCTTCCTATGGCTAGAGCCGAGGCTGACCGCATTACACAGCAAGCGGAAGCCCAGAAAGCAGCTCGTATTGCTGAAGCAGAAGGTCAGGTTGCTCGTTTCACAGCAATGTACGAAGAATACAAAAAGAATCCAGACCTTACAAAACGTCGTATGTTCTATGAAGCCTTAGAGGACGTCCTTCCGTCACTTAAGATTATCATCACGGACGGATCAACTGAGACTGTATTGCCTCTTGATAACTTTGCAAACTTTCCAAATACTACCGAATAAGAGAGGATAACACATCATGAATAAGAAAAATATTATCATTCCAAGTGTCATTACAATAATTATCCTCCTTTGTCTTATTGGCAATCCGTTTTATACAGTAAAACCGAACGAATACGTCGCCATAAGACAGTTCGGTAAGATTGTTAATGTTGCCGACACACCTGGTTTGCACGTAAAGACACCGTTCATCCAATCTACGCAGCACATATCGGCTGCTACCATTCTTTACGATATTCCTGCATCTGACGTTATCACACGTGATAAGAAATCCATGATTTCCGATAACTACGTCTTATGGCATGTTATAGATGCTCGTCTGTATGCACAGACACTCAACGCCATCGACGCCAGAGCAGAGGAACGAATTGAAGCTGCTGTTTACAACTCACTGAAGAAATTCATTTCTTCAATGACACAAGAAGAAATCATCGCTGCACGTGGTAACACACTTGACACCATGGTCACTGAAGATGCAAACAAAGACATCGGCATTTACGGTATTGAAATTACCGAAAGCAAAATCAAGGCACTTGATTTGCCTGATGACAACAAAGCCGCCGTCTTTACTCGTATGATTTCTGAACGTGAAAACATCGCAGCATCCTACACTGCAGAAGGTGATGAGGCGGCACAGAAGATCCGTAATGATACGGACAAAGAAGCCACCATCATCAAGGCTGAAGCCGAAAAGAAGGCTGCTCAGTTGATTGCCGAAGGCGAAGCAGAATATATGAACATCCTGCAGGAAGCCTATAACACAACAGACAAGGCTGATTTCTACAATTACATTCGAGGATTAGATGCTTTACGCGTCACCCTAAAGGGTTCCAACAAGACCCTTATCTTAGATAAGGATTCCGAACTCGTTAAAATCATCTACGGCACATTGGATTAAAACATAATTCAAAAAAAGAGGTCGTCTCAAAACAAGGCGACCTCTTTTCACATTCATGAAAAGGAGAGATAACACAATGACCTACGAATTTGATTGGACTGATTTTACAGAATCGTCTTTAAAGAAACTCAATGCTCGCAAAGAAGTTCCTGAAGATGAGCTTGTCGGTTTTCTGCCTGTGAAAACAGACATTGGCATGTTTCTTGTCGATATTCATTACTACAAGTACGATTCATCCGACAATGGATTTGATCTTGAAATATACAAATCCAACGACATGCTCATGCATACCGCTTGGCTTGATGGTCTTAAAGACATCAAATCAGCCACAAACTATGATAGATTTTGTCACAGAACTGAAAATCTCATCATAGAGTTCCTGAAAGGATACTACGAATGAAATACATATTTGACCTAACTGAAATCCGCACACAGCACAATATCGAAATTGATGCTGAAAGCGAAGAAGAAGCCTACGGCATCGTCCTTGAAATCTACAAGCAGGATACTGCCGTCTATGACGAAAAAGACGTCCAAATCACACCTGCATAAACAAACTAACCCAGCATAACAAACATAAAGGAGAAATTCTATGAAGTGGCTTACTTTATTTAATAAACTCGGCAAACAACCTGCAACAAAACTGCAGAAACAAACCATTTATGCTGTTTTATATGATAAAAAGTCGCACAAATATGAGCGTCGTTATCTTTGTCTCAAGTATGATTCACAGAACCGACCCTATTTTATAGAAGAACTTCCGAAAGACAAACTAATATAACGTAACTCTATAGATATCATAGATGACATAGATAGCATAGACGATATACATCATATACATCATATATAGCATATACATCTTCTATACGAGAGTTACTTAAAAACAAAGGAGAACAAACATGGAACGCATTATTATCTGTGGTACTCGCGCCTTTGATAATTACCAGCTTTTGTGTCAAACACTGGATCAAATCATAACCAATCCATCTGACGCTGAGATTATCTCAGGACGAGCAAGAGGCGCCGACACACTCGGAGAACGCTACGCCAAAGAACATAACATTCCATTAGTTATGTTCCCAGCACAATGGAATCTGTATGGCAAATCCGCAGGAATCAGACGAAACGCTGAAATGCTAAAGTATGCCAAACAGAAAAATCCCGTCGTCATTGCATTTTGGGATGGAATCAGCCATGGCACCAAAAACATGATTGACATTTCCCGTAAAGCAAAAGCAACGGTTCATGTCATTCAATATGACTAAAGGAGATACTATGCAACAGACATACACACCATTAGGAATATGTGCCAAACTGATTACATTTGATATTGACGATAACAACGTCGTCACAAATGTACAGTTTACAGGCGGTTGCAACGGCAATCAAAAAGCAATTGCATCGCTTATTGACGGCATGACCGCCGACGAAATCAGAGCCAAGCTCGAACACATTCGTTGCGGTAACAAACCGACATCTTGTGCGCATCAACTCTGTATTGCCTTAAAACAGGCAACCGAAACTGACGAATAATCTTATTTTCGAAAGGAGAGCTGTCACAATGGCTATTCGTGCACGACATGCTACCAAAATGTTCGACACACTTGCGAACATTGAACAAGAACTCGAAAACGAGTTAGGGGAGTGCAATGCACCATATCGTTCTGAAGAACGAAAATCTTATATGGTGAAATTCTTTACCACAGCAATTGAGAAACTCAATGCACATCCCAAAATCGAAAAGAAAGACATCACACAACGACTTCTCGACATGCTCGAAAACGAGAACTATCATCGCATGTATGCCGTCTGTGAAATCTGGACCAATAGGTCTACGATTGAACACGAAGCATATCTTTTCGGATGACCACAAAGGAGAATCCCGATGAGAGACACCAAAATTCACCCACGATGGTCAAAACACAAAATTGACGAAACATATGATCACATGAAGCCGTACTTCAAAGAAGATACAAAGCTTCATACCATGTGTGCTGGATGTCCACATTTCAAAGGATCCGACCATAGCTACGCAGACTGCAAAGGAAAAATGTGTTTCACATTCTACCTTGCATATGAATATCTTGAATGGTCAAGTTCCTATGACTAATTCCTCAAAATAAAACCTCACGAAAGGAGACAAGTCCTATGGACAAAGAAAAATTAATGGATTTAAAAGAACTTCTCGACGAACTTATCGGCGAGAACGAACCTTCTGACGAAGATTTAGATTTCGATGATGATGCCATCGAAATGTATGCTGCAATGCATAATCTTCGAGAAGCCATGGAAGAATGTGGTTTCTAAATGAAAACCCAAACAATATTAGGTCACAAACCAAAAGTACCAAATAAATATGGACTTATTGGAAGTGACATAAACCATATGGTACTTCTTGACCGAACCAATGTTGGAAAACCAACATTTTGGCGAAACAACGTCATCAACGCATGGTGCATCAGCGCTTCCTCAGGAAACGACCTTGCTGGTGATGAATTTTGGCTCGGTATCTACGATGAACCATATCATCAAAAATTGGTCAGAGCGTATTTCACGTCATATGGCGGAATGTGTGGCTATGATTTTTCAAAATTCTACGAACCATCTGAGATTGAAAATCTCGATGATCTACACATTCAAGAAAAAGCGCTCAAAGTTCTCAATGAACTTATCGACAAAGGCATTATTGAAATCCACAGACCAAGTGGGAAGAGGATAGTAGCAAAATAACATCTTTGCGGAAAATCCATATTAAACGAAAAGATATAGACAAATGCCTTCACTTATGGTATAATACCGCCATAAATGGAGGTTTTTGTTTATGAGTAATCGAAATCAAACAGATTTATACTTTTCGGACAAAGTACGAATGATGTTGGAAAAACAACCAAACATTATTCGCAAATACATGCGTTCCATTCATAATATAACATCTCCACGGACACAATACGAGTATCTTAAAGACATACTTCGGTATATCACGTGGATATCTCCCAGCGAACCTATCACAACATCCCTTCTGGATGCACAGACAAAAACTGATATCGAAGACTATCTCGAATATCTCGAACACTACGTCGATGAGAACGGAAAAGAACATACAAACGACAGAACGAGCCTCAAGCGCAAACTCTCGGCATTACGTCGTTTCTTTGCATGGCTCTTCGAATCAGATCTTATCGCCTCTGACGAATCACGAAAAGTCAGTCTTCCAAAGACACACAAAAAGGAAATTGTTCGTATGAATACGAACGAAACCAATAATTTCCTCAACAGCATTGAAGCAGGATCTGCTATGTCTAAACGAGAACAAGATTATCATAAACTACAATCTGTTCGTGACACAGCCATCGCCTACCTCATGCTTTCCACAGGAATTCGTGTGTCAGAATGTGCTGAACTTGACGTAAAAGATATTGACATGACAGAATCATGCATTCATATTGTTCGTAAAGGCGGAAATGAATCCACAGTGTATTTTTCCGACGAAGCATCCGCATACCTTCAAGCATGGCTTGAGCAACGAGCCAACTTGAAAGGATTAAGTGACGAGGAAACTGCCCTTTTCCTATCCTCCAGGAAAAAGCGTATGTCCGTTCGCACCATTGAAACTATGATTACCAAATACGCTCTTCGAAGCGTACCATCAAAACACATTACGCCGCATAAGTTGCGCAGTACATTTGCTACGCAATTGTATCAGGCAACAGGCGATATTTATCTAGTTGCTGAAACGCTCGGTCATAAAGACATTACGACCACCAAAGAGCATTACGCTCAATTGGACGACCAGCGCAAAAAAGATAATAGAAACAAGGTTCAACTACGTGAGCCTTGGCATAAATAAAATTCTTCAGAACCCAAGGAGGAACATAATTTGATTACGCGAAAAGACAATCCAAACGCAGAGCAATATGACAAACATTTGCTCACATTCCGCGATGTATCAGAAGACATTGAAAAACTTGCTGATGACTATCGCACACAAATGTTACTCGGCGTTGCAATTGCAGCAGTCGGGTTAATCCTATTCGTTATTCTATTCGGCTTAGTCATTGCATCAGGCTTCATGAGATGGTTCTTTATCATCCTTGGTCTTGCTGTAACAGCATTTGGCGGACTTCATGCTTACAAGATGAAGAGTTTCGTGGATTTAATAACCACCACAGCCAAAAACGCAAGTAACGGAAATTTCACCATTTCTGAAGACAGAATCGTCAAGAAATGGGCATATAACGAAAAAATTGGCTTAAACACACGACTTACGTACTGTGTAAGAACCATCACACAGAATCAACCAGTCGATATACCTGCGGTTGTATATCAACACGCTATTCCTGGCGATGTAATTTATCTCGTTCACACTCCATCCATCGAAGGCATTCTCTACGCTTACTTAGGTAAGTCAACAGACCTTGATAAGGACCTTATAGAACGCACAGTCAAATACGATACACGGAATGATGAAGCATTGAGTCGTGAAATTGCCAAAGAACAACAAACATAACATCACTAAAAGAGACGTCGGGTCCAAATATGACTCGGCGTCTTTTTTCATACACACATAAAACAAACTAAAACAAATACAACAATACACTTTACGGGAGGTTAAAAGACGGTACAACCTATTTTGCAACCACCCGCATAAGAAAGGACGATAACTCTATGTTCAACGAAATTAACCTCATTATCACCTATCATTCAGAACCTGAGGAAAAACCATTTTATACTGTCAAACAGACATTTCCCGATACAGAATCAGTCATATCACAAAGTACCTTTTCCGATAACGTCGACGAGCTAAAACGCCTCGTCAATGACATTATCGATACTAATTTCAAAGAAAGGATCGAAGACAACACATGAAAATCGCATTCTTCGATATGGACGGTACCATCGCCGCACCGAGATATCTTGACAAAGGGAAACCTGTCATTGGCTTTGATGCACAAGGATGGATTAACTTCTGTAATGAAATACAGCCTGACGCCTATGCTATCTGTGAAGTTATCCAGCCTGTCGTAGACTTCGCTAAACAACTCAAAGAAAAAGGATATATCCTTTATATCCTTACCATGTCATTATCAGAGGCCGAAGAAATCTCCAAAAGAAATTTCGTTCGACAGATGAAACTGGATACCATATTCAATGATATCCTGTTCACACCAGACGATGACGCAAAACTCATCGTCATGGCATCTTGTGCAAACAAATACCATATTCCAAAGGAATTTTGTATGCTTGTCGAAGATACCTACTCTACCCTACTCAAAGCTCACGAAGCAGGCTTTCAGGCAGTCCATATCAGTAACATCCTAACGGACACCATCACCTGTTAACATCACGAAAGGAGATACTCATGATCGAACCAAAAAAGCTCACAAAAAAAGAAAAAGATCGCAACAAAAAACTCATGGAAGAAATCATTCGATATCTTTGTAAACATGACTTATTCTACGATATCTTTCTCTACACCAACGGACGTAAATATTCATCCGAAGAGAATCCCAATGCCATTGAATGTATTGCATACGGTTATAAATATTATGACTATGGTGAATGGGATGTAATCAAACAGATTGAATACAATAACCCCAACACCATAACAATGACATTCGAAGGACCTCTTTACGACGCTTATAACGGATATGTATCCCATCCGCACGCCGAAGAGGATATTCAGAAAATCGCCGACAAATACGGCCTCTATCCTGAACAGGGTTATGCCTGGTCACTTGCATTCTACGAATAAAGGAGTATACAGACATGAATTCATTCAACATTTACTTCAGCGACCTCAATGAGGACGCACAGAAACGACTTCTCGATTTTGTCGGTGCCAAATCAGCAAAAGACATGAATTGGGACATGGATATTCTTCCGATTGCCATCTTCGATGTCGAACAGGAAGTGGACGAAACGGATTCTGAAGAATGAAAAAACGCTTCGGAATATTGCATCCGAAGCGCCGTTTCTCACACTTATGAAAGAGACAGAAAAGAAGAAAACCATGAACGAAAACGAATCACACCCGCATGTATCTTCGCCTTCTATCAATACTATATCACAGCTGATTTGAAAAATCAAGAGAAAAAATTCCAAATCATCTCAAAAATCAATATTTTTTCGAGACCATAACGAAAGGAGCGTCTATGTCAGAATACAAAACCCTCCATTTCTCAATCGAAGGTGACTTTATCACCAACCTAGCACGCGAAAAGTTGTATTACAACAACGATCTTTTCGGTGCTGTCCAGCTATTACTTTCCTGCCTCGTTACCGATGAATTAACAGAATGTGCTCGTATTGGACTTGCTGTCAAAATTCTTGACGGCAAGATGAAAATCACAGGAACATATCCAAACGAAGATTATCGTATCACCGAAGATACAAACGATAATCCAAAGCATACACTAAAATATTGGCTTGAAAATATCACATCTCGTCTAAAAGATGCAGAAACATCTCGTGACCGTCTTGTTCGTCAGATGAACTTCCTCCAAGACAACATGAAACGATCTGACCGCCAATATTATAATCGTCTATGGCAAGACGAAATCGATGAAGATTCACAAATCTTCATGATCGAACCATTACCAACAACACATCTTTTCAAAGCGATGGGAATTGACGACGAAGACCCTGTCGCCAGTTTTACGGAACGATTCATGTCCAACTCAACAGACGATTATGGATGGTTGGATAGAAACGGTGATTTTCACCCTGTAGACTGGGGAGAACACCAAAACTTCGCCTATCAATGGCTCAAAGAACACGACGAACTCCCCGAAGATGAGTTCGGAGAACGCCTATTTCATGGAAATGAAGGCGACATTCTCATTCAAAAAGGCTGGATTCTATTACATAACCCAGCACTTGGTGTTGCTACACCAACCTATGAACCGTCGGTACATATCACTCGTAAACAAAAGGACTTCCTATTTGACTACTATACACAACGCAATCGTCCTGACCTTGCATTCAAATACTTTGAACTATCCTAAAGGAGATCAAACCTATGAAAACTGTAACCTTCGGTATGATTTGGCAGGTCTACGGAAAACAGACCATCGAAGTTCCTGACGATCTCGATACAACGAACGAAGAAAACGTTCGGGATTATCTCAGAGACAACTGGGCTGACATTCCGCTGCCTACCGACAGCGATTACGTCGCAGAATCCGACGAATTGGACGAACTCGTCCCTATTGAAGTCAGCAACTAAAAACATAAAACAGAAAGGAGTTCATTATGAACGGACTCAACGCACGTATTTGGATCAACAATGATGACATCTATGAAGCTGTCAGTCTTCTCGATGAAAACTTCATCGACAACGACATTGACGACGGCGATCGCATCATGGTGTCCGAAGACGACCTTGACGAAGCGGTCACAATCCTTGAAGACGCAGGATTTGATGTGGACGTCATCTGACGAAAGGACCTCAAATTCACATGAACGAAAAATTACCAGATAACATTGCCTACACGATTGAAACTCGTGATCTTAACGGCAAAAGAGAAACACATGCATTCGAATCAAGAGAAAAATTCTATGAATGGGCACTCGACGTAGACCAGAACAAGTATGGTCCTGCCTATGAAATCGAAATCCTCTTGATTACATGTGCAATTCCCGTAAACGGAACCTATGAACAGAGCATACTCTTCTGCTCTCTTGTCCATCCAGCACTATACTGGAGCGAACTTGTCGCATATCTTGCATAACACTGAAAGGAGATATATCAATGCCACTCATTCCTAATGTAATTCAGAGAACCACAAACGGAGAACGTGCCTATGACCTCATGTCACGCCTTCTTCAGGATCGCATTATCATGCTCACCGAAGAAGTGACTGATGCCTCTGCATCCGTCATTTGTGCCGAACTCCTCTATCTTGAGTCTATCGACCCCACCAAGGATATCCAGCTGTATATCAACAGTCCTGGCGGATCTGTAACAGCAGGTCTTGCCATCTATGACACAATGAACTTCGTTAAATGTGACGTGAGTACAATCTGTATGGGTATGGCTGCGAGCATGGGGGCTTTCCTTCTTTCCTCAGGCACGAAAGGAAAGCGTTTCTGCTTGCCCAATGCCGAAGTCATGATTCACCAGCCTCTTGGCGGCGCTCAGGGACAGGCAACGGACATTCAGATCCATGCTGAACACATCCTTCGTACCAAAAAGAGACTCACCCAGATTCTCGCAAATAACGCAGGTTGCGACTACGAGAAGATGGCTGCTGCGTGCGAACGTGACAACTTCCTGACGGCTGAAGAAGCCCTCGATTTCGGTCTCATCGACCAGATTGTCACCACAAAGTAAAAACACGCAATGATGGGGGTACTACAACACGCAGTGCTCCCACTTTTTATTTCAATAAAAAGGAGTAATGAAATTATGATTGCGACCACCCGTCAGACCGACAAACTTCGATATATCTACCTTGGTCGAACAGTACACGATAAATACGTGTATCTCGAATCTGACTTAGCGCCTAATCAGATTATTAATCGCACACAACGAAAAATCCTTACAGAGAAATCCTTCATACCCGACCCAACAGATTGGGGCGGCTGCGATGACCTCAAACGCGTCTGCAAACTCATGTCAATCATACCACGAGATCATCTTCCACTTACCGAAAACCTCACATTTTACGGTACAGATTATGACCATGGTCATGAATACAACTGGTCTATCGAAGTCAATATGATTGTCACAGTACAATGATTTCACCAATTGCGTAATACTCCCAGCCATGTTATCATATAAATACGAAAACATCAGCAAAGGAGAATAGCTATGAGTCTAAACTGGATACACACATCGGTTTATGCGCCTAAGCCAATTCTCGAAGAATTGCACACCGCACTTAAACCGCACGTCCACAAAGCGGACGATTTGAGCATCAACATCGATAAAGAAGGTAAACCATATCTCTTTACCGACACATGGGAAGAAGATGCTCTGAATAAGAATCTCGAAGATATTTCCAAGAAACATCCTACAGAAAATATCGGCATCCGATACATGAGTTCTTCTCCTGATACATACCATGAAATCAAGACTCATTATCTCAACGGACAAGAGACCGTTGATAGCGACAAAGTCGACCGAATCTTAGATCTTGAAGAAGATATGAATAAATATATGGATCCCGAATCCACACTCGGCTAAAGCCACATTCATATCATCTAACCAACAAAAAAAGCGACAGAGTTTTTACACTCTGTCGCTTTTCATATAGACATTAGAAAGGAGATGTTTTTCATTAATATGACCACACAAGATATTATACAGTATCTCAACCAAAAATGCAAGTTAATTCTTGCAGGATATGGCGGTTCTCACGCCTATGGCACAAACATTCCGACCTCCGATATTGATATCCGAGGTATCTACATCAACCCTGAAGATGAAATCCTTGGAATGAAAGCCGACTCAGAACAAATTACCATTCCTAACGAAGATGTAGTGATTTACAGCATTCGAAAAATGTTCAATCTACTCTCCAAATGTAACCCAAATGTGATCGAGATCCTCGGCCTTCGTCCAGAAGACTATCTCTTCTTATCCGACGAAGGACAACTCATTCTCGACAACAAAGAAATCTTCCTTTCCAAGCAAGCTATCTTTACATTTGGTAGTTACGCAAAAGCGCAACTTAATAGACTGATGAACAAATCAGGTCGAGCCAAAGAAGCTGTAACAGAGAACGAAACACGCTCTCTTCAAAAAGTCATCACCCACATCAAACAGCAAGAATCACTACAAAACATAAGGGTAGAATTTATTAACGAGACACCAACCCTGTACATTAACGAAACCATGCCAATAGAACAATTCTATCGTGTATCTCAAGAATTGCTTAATGTACACTCAGACTACAGAAGATCCGTGAGAAATGACAAAGCCACTGACCACGGCAAACTGCCGAAACATATGATGCATCTTATCAGACTCTATATGATGGGCAGTGACATACTTGATAAACATGAAATCATCACGTATCGTTCCGAAGAACACGACCTTCTGATGGACATTCGTAATGGAAAGTACATGTGTAATGATGGTATTACACCATCACCAGAATTTGAGAAGTTGATTCAAGAATATACTATCAAATTCGAAAACGCTGCTCTTCATTCTACCCTTCCTGACAAACCGAACATGCAGGCCATCAACAACCTACTCATTCGTATTTTACGAAAATACTACTAAAACAAAAAAAGGAGAACAAAATGAACTTCAAAGATTTCGATACGCAAATGAGAGCCTTTGAGCAGTCATTAGACCAATGCATTCCTGACGGAACCTACATGGTCGCGCGTCTCGATGGACACGGCTTTTCCAAATTCACCAAAAAGATCGACTATAAAAAGCCATTCGACATTGAGTTCCACAATCTCATGTCACACGTCTTACAGACGCTTATGCGCCAATCGAATCTTCAAATTATCTACGGCTATACACAATCGGACGAAATTTCACTCTTATTCGCACCGAACGAACAAGCCTTTAGCCGAAAGACCCGTAAGTACAATTCGTTACTTGCTGGTCTTGCCAGCGCAGCGGCATCGACGTATCTCAACCAGATCGTTACATTCGACTGCCGCATCATTCCTCTTCCTGATGTAAATCGTGTACACGATTACTTCATCTGGCGCCGTCTCGACGCCTATCGAAATGCAATCAACGGATATTGCTACTGGACATCTCGCCAAGAAGACAAAATGTCCGCTCGCCAAGCTACATCACTTCTCAAAGAGAAGGATATCGCCTGGAAATACCAGTTTCTTGCAGACCACGACATTGACATCAACACCATTCCATCTTGGCAGAAGTTTGGTATTGGCATGAAATTTCATACCGTCACCAAGGAAGCATACAACCCCATTACAAACGAAACAGGAACCTGTTTGCGTAGAGAACTGGAAACCATTGGCATCCTGCCATCTAATCCAGACTACCGTCAGATGCTTTCTGACATTCTCCGAGATGCACAGAAGTCAAAGTAAATCAATGAGGGGATGGACAAGTCCTATCCCCTCATTCTACAAAATTTTCTATGCAGAAAATTGCTTCTTTCGTTGACTTTACAACACATATATGGTAAAGTATACTCATATATGAATGTTTTACACTATGCCACTTGTGATCAAAGGAGATAAACAATATGAAATTCTATCCATGCCTCGTTATCACCAAAGAGGAATTGTACAATGCGGGGTGTCCCACCATTGAATTCAAGAACGGTCGGTTAACCGACCCATCCATTGAACCCGTCATTGAAGACTACTGCCGTATGCCTGTCGTTAGTGTTCGTGAATCCACTCGTGACGAAAATGAAATCTTCGTTTTTGCAGCAGACGGCTACATTCAGAAAAATCCTATGACAGGTAAGCGCTCTGTCGTTCTGATCGGCGCATACGACCCGCTCAAGGTTGTCTTAACAGACATTTTCGAAGAACATCCCGACAGAGATCCTTACGAAGTCTTCTGCTCCTATTCGTATCAGACAGACATTAACATCCAGTTAGATCTTCAGCACTGGGTTCGTGACGAATATAAGAAATAATCCATAGCCGTATGGCTCCCAAAAAGGAACATACGGCCTATTGCCGTATAATCAAGAAAGGAGCCACTATGGAAATTAAAGTGAATGACGACACATATCGTGTCATTTCTACCAAGCCCATATCAAACACTGATATTGACAAGATCAAAGATGCTATTCTCTTACGAGAAGCGCAGAAAACGCAGAAACCAAAGACTTCGTCTAAAAAGTTCTGCGTAATCATCAAGAAATAAAGAACAGAAATGGAGTTTAGATACAATGCAAACAAATCAAATGAAGATACCTCTTCATGATTATCAAATCTATGCAAAAGATTTTGTACTCCAACATCCATATTGTGGTCTGTTCTTAAAAATGGGTCTCGGCAAAACAAGTATTGTCCTCGAAGCCTTATGGGAATTAAATCCCACCGAACATGTCCTCGTTGTTGCCCCTAAGACCATTGCCCGATGTACATGGGTCAATGAAATTGACAAATGGCAAATGCCATTCCGTACGCAATCACTGGTTGTAAACGAACGTGGCAAACAACTGACACGAAAGAAACGTGACGAAATTTACGATACGATTTCTTCTGCACCACCCACGGTGTATTTCATAAACCGAGAGATGATAAATGACTTATATAAACGCTTTCCAAGCACCAAGAAGTCAAACATCTGGCCGTTTAGAACCATTATCATTGACGAAAGTCAATCTTTCAAATCGTATAACTCAGTTCGTTTCAAAACGATGAAAAAGATCAGACCTTGGGTTTCTCGTATCGTTCTACTCACGGGCTCCCCTGCCCCCAAAAGTCTTGAAGACTTATGGGCACAAATCTGGATCCTTGACATGGGCAGACGATTAGAAACAACCATCACGAAATATCGTGAACGGTATTTCAATCCAGGGATAATCGTAAACAATTACCCTGTAAGTTGGAAACCAAAGTGGGGTGCTGAAGATGAAATCTACGATAAAATCTCTGATATCGTAATTTCCATGAAAAATAAATACATTCAGCTACCACCACTAACATTTAACCCTGTTACTGTGACAATGGATGACGAAGCGCAAGCTCGTTACAAAACACTCATGAAAGAGAGTGTACTGGAAATCAACGGTGAAACCATTGAAGCCGTTAATGCTGCCGTCTTATCAGCAAAGCTGTCACAGATGGCAAGCGGTGCAATTTACACCAACGCAAAAACGGTAACTTATGAAACTATTCACACAAGCAAAGCTGAAATGTGTGAATATATCATCAATAATACGCCTGACAACGTCATTATTGCATATCATTTCAAAAGTGACCGAGAGATGATTATCAATCATCTAAGCAGCGTCGGAATTACCGCTATAGACTTTGACGGATCGCCAGAAATGGAACGAGCATGGAACGAAAAGAAAATTCCTGTGCTACTCCTCCAACCCGCATCCTGTGGACACGGCTTGAATCTTCAAGAAGGAGGACATACCTTAATCTGGTATACGCTTCCATGGTCACTTGAACACTACGAGCAAACAAATGCTCGTATTTATAGACAAGGACAAACAGAACCTGTGATTATCCATCAATTACTTACCAAAGGAACGATTGATACTCGCATCCTGAAGGCTCTCAGACTCAAAGACATGAGTCAAGAAAGACTCATTGCGGCTGTTGAAGCAACTGTAAATAACGAACCAGACGAAACAATATAATGGAAAGGAGACGCACTATGGAAATCAAAACCATTAATCGTATTTACGATGATAATGGTGTGGAATGTTGCGAAGGTGACACAGTGTTAATCCAAACACAAACGATGGATGACATTGCACAAGCGTCCATAGACCAAATCATGACAAACATGGCGGTCTTCATCATAGATGATAGAGCACTCGGCTACATTCCATTGAAAGTACGTAAGCAAGATGTCAAATACATCACGCTATACGCACGAAAACCATCAGACAAAGATAAAGAGAAAAACAAAAGTTCCAGATATTAAAACATAAAAAAAATGCCGTCCAGCGAAATGCTGAACGGCATTATTAGTATCATCAGTTACATCGATTAACCGCGACCAGGTGCTTCACTACCTGCAGTTGTGGTAAAAGCTGGAGCATCGCCAGGTCTCTCATCAGGGAAACGAATGATATCGCCTTCATAAATCAGGTTCGGATCCTTAATACCACTCAGCTCAGCCAGCGGCATATAATCATTGAATCCATACCTATTGGCGATACGGCTCAACCAGTCACCCTTGACAACAACGTAGTATGGCTTTCCGTTCTCATCGAGCTGCAAACCTTCAAGCAGGTTGCCGTTCTCATCGAACCACCACTCACCATGATCCTCCGTTGCAGGCACTTCAGCAGGCGGATTCTCATCCGTCGGAGGACTCTGAATATCAGGTTCCTCTACATAAGGCGTCTGCGGAGTCACATTATCAGGCTCGTTCTCTGGCTTCTCTGTCGGCAGATCTTCAATATATGGTGTCTTCGGCGTACCGTCCTCATTGAAGAAATATGCACGACGAGCAGGATCATAAACTTCAGTTGTCGGGTCATCAACAAGATTACCATCCGCATCAACGGGCAGACCATATTCGTCATAACGAATATTATTCTCATTCATCCACTTAATCTGCTCAGATGCATACGTAATCTCCTCCTTCTGCGGTTCAGTAGCAGGCTGAGTTGTCTCAACGGGTTCCTGTACAGGAGGCGGCGTTGTCTGATCTGTATTCGTAGCAGGTGGATTACTTGCCTCATTGGCGGCATTACGTGCCGCAGCGATTTGCTCCTCGCTTTGACGATTCATTGCATTAATGGCAGTATACGTACCTGCAACTGACAAACCAGTAACTGCTGTAACTAAACCTACACCAAGACCTACAAGCAAACGATTCGATGCTTTCTCATCCGCTTGTCCCATAGGTGTTCTTCTCTGTCTATCGCTCATATCGTGAATGTTCTCCTTTCCAAATGATTGTGGAATTCTTTACAATATTACTTCCCGTGAAACGTGTGCACGGAACAGATCCACAGGATTGCGTAACAATCAGAACTACAAACATATTAACACATAAATCAGGATTTTACAAGAATTTATTACTCAAAAATTTTCTTCAGAAAAACACCATCAAATTAAGAAAATCGCTTGATTTATCAGCCTGTTTGTGGTATGATAATAACACAGAATAAAACAAATTGCAAGACCTACATTAAAAATTAATCTGAAGGTCTTTATGAATTGAAAGGTGGTGATTCCAATGGGCTACTAATCACTGTATAGATAAACAAAACATCAGATGTCTCATGATGAACTATACAGTTATAAATACCTGAAATTTTGATTTATTGCGCAATACATCAAAGATTTTGAGACAAAGCATCAGCTTTGTTCGTCCAGAAACGAAAATATGGAATCGAAATATGGAAACAAAGTGTAGAACAGAAATTTTAACAAACCAAAATATGGAAAGAAAGGAAATTTAGAATTATGCCTAATACTATTCCTGTACAGCGTACAGTCCAGAACCGTGACCTTACTCCCAACACCAAAGTTATGGTGCGTGGTAACATTGAATTTTCTCGTCTGACCAAGATGGTCGATGGCGAAGCCCTCGAACAGGCTAATCAGCGCCGTGTCGCTCTTGGCATGCAGCCGATCAACAAGCCCTATACTTCCGTCACCCTGACAAACGCCCGTATCGTTCCGATGAAGGCTGGCGTAAAGTCTCCTGAAGAGATTTATGTCGAAGAGCGTTTCTACAAGAGACAGGGCGACCCCGCAGGTGCTCCGTTCCACTATGCTTTTGATAACAAGAGCAAGTTCGGCAATACTTTCTACATGGAGGAGCTGAAGGACGGTAAGACCGAATGGAACCAGTTCCAGCCTGATGGCGAACTTGCCAATGGTCTTGATGTTACCCTGCTGATGGAAGTCTTCCAGCCGAAGGGATTCGCTCAGAAGGGCCTCGCAATGCGTGGTGTTATCCTTCACGAGCCTGCTCGTTACTATCAGCCTGCAACCGACCCCGATTTGGCGGCAGCTGGTATCATCATCAATAGAGACCCGTCTCTGCGTAATGACGCAAATACTGCTACTACTGCTCCTACCACTCCTGCTGCTCCTGCGGCTGATACCATTCAGGTATCTGCACCTGCCGCAAATCCCTACGCTTCACAGCAGGCAGCTCCTGCAGCAACACCTGTTGCTCAGCCCGAACCTGACGGTCCGTGGACTTGCCCGAACTGTGGCACACTGAACCCTGCGGGTCAGATGTTCTGCGGCGGATGTGGCACTAAGAAGAGCGCACCTCAGCCTAATGTTGGCAATCCATACGCTCAGGGCGGTGGCATTCGTTACGACGGGAACGAGCGCAACTACTAATATAATTGACCATTAGGTCATACTGTATCGGGGCCCTGGGGATTATATCCTCAGGGCTTCTTTAAATTAAACCGAAAGGACACGCCGATATGCAAGATCCATATCCAAAATTTCGAAATCATTCGTTCATCTCTACAATTGCTGGATTGAAGAAATGGACTGTGTCCACGAAAGACAAAATGCCTATCGACATGCGTCAACTTATTGATAGACATAAGCTATGCGGTGCAATATTCAATAACGAAGCGTCTCTCGTATCCTTAGATACGCTCCATGAAACATTACCATCTGCAGCTAACTATGCTTTCTACTTGGACGTATTAAATGATAAATTTGCTGTTCTTGATATCGAGCCAAAATGTCCCGACGAAGAAAAGCAAAAATTAGCAAAGCTACCAGCAATTTATAGAGAAACATCCATGTCAGGTAAGGGAATTCATCTTATATTCCCTGTTCCAGACTGGCTTCTTGAAAAAGAGCCTATGGCTCGTCAGAAAGTGGTCTTCAAAGAAGAACATGGTTGGTATGAAATACTTCTCAACCACTATGTCACTTTTACAGGAAATCAAATTCCCACACCAGCCGATGTATCGACTGATCCAAACGACTTTTTCAATTTCTTCTCTCAAATGGCATCAGTACAGACAATCACTGTGAAAGCCGAAACAGATGTTGAAGAAATAGAAAGCGTCGATACCTTTTATTCCAAACAGATTTTAGAAAAACTGTTGGAACACAAGAAAGACTACAGAAAGAAACTTGAAGACTTCAACAACGACTATTCCAAATATGAATTTGGATACATAGCGTTTGTATATCGCAACCTCATGGGCTTGCTCAATGTTGATCTCATCAAGAAAGAACACAGCTATACTGACTCAGAAAAAGCATGGTTCTTATATCAAGTTGCAATGGATGCACTTCCCCATCGCCCCAAACATGAGGAGATGAGAAGTGGTTTACCATGGCTTCTGTATCTTTCCCGTGAAGTGATTGCTGTCAACAATGCAGAATCACAAACACCCAAAAAGAAAGGTAAAAAGAAGAAAGGAGACAACGAATGACTTTCTCTGAGAATATATCGGACATTCTGTCCTTTGCAAATATGCAACCAATTCTCATCCTAGCCATCATTGTAGGCGTATGTGCCATCCTCCTATTTCTGCTCAGTGAACGAAATCGAATGATCGCTTCCGAAGCAGCAAATAAACTCAAAAAGATAACACAAGATGAGAAAACAATAAAGGCCATATCCGAACAATATGATGTCCATTCTTCGAAGAACATCATGCATGCGGAATACGAGAACCTTCAGAAAACGGCTGCGAAGCGCAAATGGCTTACCGCCATTAGCATCGTCACAGCTACGTTTATTATGCTATCAGCACTTACGATCTTCGCTATCGTTGATACCTATACAACAGCCAAAAAGCACGCTTACATGGGTGACTTAAATGTCACAGCAAGCAGTTTATGGCGAGGAATCAACGGTTCGCCAATTGAAAGCGAACTACCCGAAAATCTAAGTAAAGCAATCGTGATTTACTATCGTTTTGGTTGTCCAGATTGTGAAGCAACCTATCCAACACTTTCAAAAACGCTATCTGCTTACACAGACGTATATTGGGTTTCATCACGATCTGACCAAGGTGTTGCATTAAAAGAAAAATATCCTATCGAAGTTGTGCCAACAGGCATCTACATCAAAGATGATGGGACATATTTGACTTACATCCTATATCAGTCCACAGCCGATGGACCTGTACTTGACACAACAGAATTACAACACCTCATATCCGCAGCAACATATGACCGCGGACAAAATAAAGATAAAGAAAACTAAAACCATACATCAAACAAAGCGAGAGAAAACTCAAAAGATACTGATGTGTCTGCAAGTTTTCTCTCTAATATTATATTCTGAAAGGAGGAATCACCATGGGAGCAGGAAATGTGAACGTATCACTCAATGATGGACTGTTCTATGTACACTACGATTCCGTGAACGTATACAAAAACAAACGTGATAAATCCATCATCTGTCAAAGAAAAGACATTACCCGTGGACAAGAGAAAGACTTCGTGTTCGACATGGGACTCTCCCAGCAGAACTACGATGTATGGCTCGAAGCATTTCGTCAGAAACTGATGAAACGTTATCCAAGTTATCGTAGAGTTGATAGATATAAGAAACGTGACCAAAGGATTGTCCTCGAAAACGACATGTTCTTCGTTGCCATTGAAGACAACGAATGGGGATTTGCCGTTGAGCTAATCGCTCGCACCAAATATCCGTATCCACAGTTCCAGAAACATCTCTTCCCACACTTCTTCAAGGGGATGAAAGAGACCCTTCTGAGTCTCACGGAAACCATCTACATTCGTAGCGGTTCATGGACAACCCAAGCTGTCACAAAGGACAACATGGACGCTGTTGACCAGCATGTCATGGCATCTCGTATCGTTCTTGACCCTACCGTCAAAGCCGTAGGAGGATATAATGCAACAGACGCTCAGCGAAAAGTACAGACCGACAACAATTGATGATGTCGTCGGACAAGAACGCATTGCTGGAACAAATGGCATCGTTCGTAGAATGTTAGACCAAAAAAATATCAGGTCATGTATATTCTATGGTCCTCCTGGAAGTGGTAAAACCACCGTTGCACGCATCATTGCTGAACAAGGTGGTTACCCCTTCGTAGCATTAAATGCTACGATCGCCAAACTTGACGATATTCGAAAAGCTATCGACAAGAAAGACGAAGATGCACCATTGTTATTGTATTTGGATGAAATCCAATACTTCAACAAAAAGCAACAGCAGTCGCTTCTTCCATACATCGAAAACGGAAGCATCATCCTTGTTGCCTCTACAACAGATAATCCATATTACTGTTGTTATGACGCACTACTCTCACGTTGCACCGTGATGGAATTCCATCCAGTGCCATTAGATGCTGTCGAAAATCGACTTACCGACATTTGCAATGCCGAAGGTCTCGACATCACTAAAGAAGCTATACACTTCATTGCGAGCAATTCAGCAGGCGATGTTCGCCGTGCCATCAACTTCTTAGAAGTCAACATATTGCAAGCAAACGGAACGCAAATCACAAAAGAAATGATTCAGCAAAATCAACCTGCTGTATCCATGTCTGGATTTGACTTGCATGATGATGATCACTACTCACTCATGTCTGGACTCCAAAAGTCGATTCGTGGTTCCGACCCTAACGCCGCCGTCTTCTACCTCGCAAGAATGCTTGAAGGTGGTGACATACTGTCTCCATGCAGACGCTTACTCGTCATTGCACACGAAGACATTGGACTTGGCAATCCTGATGCAGCAGCGTATGTACTCGCTTGCACCGAAGCAGCCAAACAACTCGGTATGCCCGAAGCAGCGAAACCTCTCACCAATGCAGTCATCTTCCTTGCCATCTCAAGGAAATGTTGTACGGCAGAAAACACCTACAATAAAGCTGCAGAAGATGTCCATAAAGGACTCGGTTCCGAACCGCCAAAATTCATGCGATTGGCCAGTGCAAAGGGATACTTATATCCACACAATTACCCTGACCATTGGGTACGTCAGCAATACTTGCCAGACGACCTGAAAGACCGCATTTATTATGAACCAGGCGACAATCCGTTTGAACAAAACGCAGCCGCTTACTGGGCTGGAATTATGGCGAGGCGTAAGTAACCTTTCGTCTCGCCTTTATTCTCTACCGAGACTGTAGCTCGAAACCCCGCACACAAACGAAAGGGGGCAAAAATGAATTTCACTACAACCATAGGTCGTATTCATTTTTCACTTGATAACATCAGCTCAGCTCTGAATCCATATACAAACGATCCAGATACACTTTACGAACATGCCAAATTGGATGTCAGAAAGAATGGACTCCATTCTCCTGAATACGAAATTGAATACAATTTACGAACACTTGCATCCCTTCAGGATGAAGCAAAAAATTTTCCCAATTTGTACATCGTAATCTCTCCATCATACGACAGATGGGACCTAAAAAATATGCCCGAAAAGGGTATATTCGATATAGTAATTCACGATGAGGTCGTGTATAATGCCATTGAGCCGAAATTTGTCTTAGCATTCCTTGCAGGACTACGACATGGCACCAAACTGAACAATTAAAGGAGAGAAACCCGCATGAAAACACTTATTGTTGGACGGACGTCCACAGGCAAAGATAGCCTGAAAGATATTTTAATCAATACATACGGATGGAACTTCGTAAAGTCTACGACAAATAGACCGAAACGTACCGAAAACGAAGACACACATGTCTTCTTATCCGATGAAGAAGCAAAAGCCGTACCTGATGAAGATAAGGTCGCAAAGACCGTCATCAACGGATACGAATACTTTGCTTCTCGTCAGCAAGTCAACGATGCAGATGCATATATTATCGACCCAGAAGGTGTCTATATGCTTCTTCGCAATATGCCTGAAGAATGGTTCATTATTGTCTACATGCAGCCCGCAAGTGCTGATGTACAGGAAGAGATGGCTCTTCGTCGTTCCGACGATCCTGAAAAGGAAATCAAAGTCTTCCATTCCAGAAAGGAATCTGAGGATGCACAGTTCACACTTTTCGAAGAAAAGATGAATAACGGTATAAAACTTGCCGACAACTGTGACACCATTCTTTCCTTCACCAATACTTACAAGTACAAAGACTTGGAAGATTTAGCAATCAGCCTTGAATTTAGGCGTAGATTCCACAAGAATATTCGTCCGATGATTCAAGACCTTATCGATACGAACATCATGAACCATGATGAGAACGGAAATCCGATTCTCACCTTCTCAGACAATACACCAATTGCCATCCCTATTGATGGACTTGCTGAATATCTCTATGAGAACGAAGCAATGCTCGGCAACATGACGAAGCATTGGCTTCAGCTTGCAAAGAAAGAGGCACCTGACGATGAAGGATAAACCTATCATAGCAGGACTCCAAAAACTCACATTGCTCGATTATCCAGATAAAATGGCTGCCATATTATTCCTTCCAGGCTGTAATATGGCATGTCCATTCTGTCACAACAGTGAACTCATTCACGGACAACAGTCTGAAATCGATTATGATGACGTTATGGCGTTCCTAAAGAAACGCAAAAATATGCTCGACGGCGTAGTCATTACAGGTGGAGAACCAACCCTTCAAGACATCACGCCTCTACTTCAAGACATCAAAAATCTTGGCTACAGCATAAAAGTGGACACCAATGGTTCCCATCCAGAAGCAATCTACAAATGGCTATCCGCCAATATCGTAGACTATCTTGCAATGGATATTAAAAATAGCCCACTTTATTATGCAAGAACATGTGGCACGTCAAAGATCACACCCGAAACAATTGACAAGTCAATGGTTTATCTAAAACATTCTAACATTCCTCATGAATTCAGAACAACAGTCACACCGTCATTACATGACGTTGAGGACATTGAAACAATTGCCAAATGGATTGGCAAAGAAGAAAACTTTTTCATCCAACCATTCGTCAAAAGAGACACCGTTCCAGACCAGTCTTTAATTGAGCCTTCTGACCAATTTTTACTCGACTGTTTAAGAGCGGCTAAACCTCATGTTTTTCATGCTGAAATCAGAGGAAGAGACCTGCCTTCGAACATTTTGACTAATTGACAACTACCCTATATAACTATATAATAATAAGAAAAAAATTTGACCTACAAGGAGGAACACCAATCATGTATCAGATCGTAAAACGAAACGGTACTATCGTACCTTTCGACTTAAATAAGATTGTTGTCGCCATCGGTAAAGCATTCACATCCTTAAACAAGGACGTTCAGCCTGACGTTCTTCAGCTTCTCGCTGTTCGTGCCGTCGCCGATGCCGAAAAGAAAGCAAAAGACGACAAACTTGCCGTTGAAGACATTCAGGACTCTGTTGAAAAAGTCCTGTCTGAAGCAGGTTACTTTGACGTTGCTAAAGCATACATTCTGTATCGTCAGCAGCACGCCAATATTCGTAAAACCCAGAGTACTCTTCTGAACTACCAGAAGGTAGTCGATGACTATCTGAAGATTGCCGACTGGCGTGTCAAAGAGAATTCCACCGTTTCTTATTCTCTTGGTGGATTGATTCTCGGTAACTCTGGTGCTATCACAGCCAACTATTGGTTGTCTGAGATTTATGACAAAGAGATTGCCGACGCACATCGTGACGTTAGAATGCACATTCATGATCTCTCCATGCTCAGTGCCTACTGTGCTGGTTGGAATCTGAAACAGCTGATTGAAGTTGGTATTTCTGGCGTTGGCGGACGTATCGCCTCCAAGCCTGCATCCCATCTAAGCACTCTGTGCAACCAGATGGTCAACTTCCTCGGCATTATGCAGAATGAATGGGCTGGCGCACAGGCATTCTCATCTTTCGACACCTACCTTGCACCGTTTGTCAAGGTTGATAACCTCGACTTCAAACAGGTCAAGCAAGGCATTCAGAGCTTCGTCTTCGGTGTAAATACACCGTCACGTTGGGGCACACAGGCACCATTCTCCAATATTACATTGGACTGGAAGGTTCCTGATGACCTGAAAGATCTTCCTGCCATTGTCGGTGGCAAAGAGATGGACTTCACCTATGGTGACTGTCAGAAAGAAATGGATATGGTCAACAAGGCATTCATTGAAGTCATGATCGAAGGCGATGCCAACGGTCGTGGATTCCAGTATCCTATTCCGACCTATTCCATCACACCTGACTTTGATTGGTCAGATACTGAGAACAACAGAATGCTGTTCGAGATGACTGCGAAGTATGGTATCCCGTACTTCTCCAACTATGTCAACTCTGACATGAAGCCATCTGACATTCGTTCGATGTGCTGCCGTCTGCGTCTTGATCTCCGTGAACTTCGCAAGAAGACAGGCGGTTTCTTCGGCGCTGGTGAATCCACAGGCTCTATCGGTGTCGTTACACTGAACCTTCCGAGACTTGCTTACGAATCCAAATCTGAAGAAGAATTCTACAAGAATCTTGACGCTCTGATGGATATCGCGGCACGTTCCTTAAAGGTGAAGAGAAATGTCGTATCCAAACTGCTCGATGCTGGTTTGTATCCTTATACCAAGGCATACCTTGGCAACTTCAATAACCACTTCAGCACTATCGGCATCGTCGGTATGAATGAAGCAGGACTTAACGCCTGCTGGTTGAGGAAGGATATGACCCATCCTGAAACTCAGAAGTTTGCCATTAATGTTCTGAATCACATGCGTGAACGTCTATCCGACTATCAGGAACAGTATGGCGACCTTTATAACCTTGAAGCAACTCCTGCGGAGTCTACAGCTTATCGTTTCGCTAAGCATGATAAGGAAAAGTATCCTGACATCATCACAGCAAACATGAACGGTACACCGTACTACACCAACTCCACTCACCTGCCTGTCGGCTACAGTGAAGACATCTTCAGTGCCCTCGATATTCAGGACGAACTGCAGACACTTTACACCTCTGGTACCGTATTCCACGGCTTCCTCGGTGAAAAGCTTCCAAGCTGGAAATCTGCTATGGAATTGGTGAGAAAGATTGCTGAGAACTATCGTCTGCCATATTACACCTTAAGTCCTACTTACTCTGTATGTATGGACCACGGCTATCTGACAGGCGAACAGGACACTTGTCCGTATTGTGGCAAGCCGACTGAAGTCTACAGCCGTATCACAGGTTACTATCGTGCCGTTCAGAACTGGAACGATGGTAAAGCCCAGGAATTTAAGGATCGCAAGACCTATGATATTGGCCACAGTCATATCACCCACCATGGTCCTCTGAATAGTCTTCCGTCCGATGTCAAGAAGACACCTGAACATACCTGTGATGAGAACGGATGCCACATTGACTTTAGCAAAGCAAATAACAATGCAAAAGGAACGAATACAGCAGGTCTTCGACTCGTCACAACAAAGACTTGCCCAAAGTGCAAGATTATTAAAGAGTTCCTGAACGAGAATAACATTCCATTCGAAAATATCTTCGCAGAAGATAACATTGACTTTGTTCAGAATCTCGGTATTACCGAGGCACCTACGTTGATCCTGCCTGACGGTACCCTTATCACAGGCATTGGTCATATTAGAGCTCATTTCACAAAGTAACTTTTATTCATCCCCTCTTTAGAAGCGGCAGGAGCAAAAGCTCCTGTCGTTTCTTTTTTTCATATATAGACATTTGCTCATTTATCTGCTAAAATAAATACGATATAAACACCGATAACACACAATATTATCGGTTAACCGATAAAGGAGATGCAGCAATGGCTATGAATGATATCAGATTATGGCATGTTACCGCTCTCTGGCAAAGGAAAGATGCTCATCTCAAAAAAGAATTCATTGCATCTGCACCAACCAAAGAAGCAGCGATTAAATCTGCAGAAAGCAGATTACCGATTAATATTCGCAAAGCCGACGGATACAAAACATCCGCACGTGATTTAGGCACGATCAAAGATAATAAGATTTGGTTCAGTTCAGATGTCACGTCTAATGCCGTCATACGAATCGATGATCCGTTAGTTACATCAGAACTTATCGATTTATTCACTCTCTTATGGGGACAAGAAATTGGATGGAGATCCACCAATCAATCTGCCACAGAAAAAGATAAACTGATTCTCAACAGATTGAGAGATGATAAAAATCGAAGAGAACTTATTCCACAATGGGCGGACGAATGCCTTCAGTTTCCTGAAACTGATACATCCGACTTTTTCCGTACTAAACTTTCCGAATATCTTGGCTCTGATGTAAAAAACATGGAAGATATGATTCCAGTCAGTGATGACGAATACGACATGATTATGTCTAATGCTCGTGATAAAGCAAATGCTATTATCAACGAAGCACGTCAATCCGCAGATGACATCAGAACACAACTTGCCGAAGAAACAGCAAACTTAGCAAAAATCGCCGCTGCGTTAACGGGCCAAATGTCATGGAGAAACGTAACATCAAATGTAGCGTCTATTAACACAGACGTTGTTGAAGATAAAGAAGAAATTCCACAGGATTCAGAACCAGAAACTGAAACATCCGATATTATCGTCGATGACGAAACACAGGATGATGTCATCGAAACAAATCCCGATGACAATGACGATAGTGATAACATCAATATCGACAATACTGAACCTGAAGAAACGACAACTGATACACCTCTTGATAACACAGATACCGAGGATGACATACCAGTTGACGAAAATGTCGAAAGCCACAAGGAAGAATCCATCGACGAAACAATCGACAATTCAACAACCGACGATACACCACCAGAGGATGAACCAACAAACATCCCCGATGACAAAGATAACAAAGAAGATAACATAGAAGATTCCAATAAGTCTATAGAAGAATCCATCGAAAATAAAAACGATACGTTGGAAGAAAACAACGAAGAGGAAGAAGCAGATGATGAACCATCTGCAGCCGACTACTTTGATGACTTCCCAGATTGGGACGAATTTGACGAAACGCCAACACAAGAAGAGTTCCACATCTATCACGATGAAGATTTCGAACCATCTATCGATGATCTCATCTCCCCTTCCGATAACACGGAAAATGAAGATGCGAACAATGAAGTTGAAAACTCATCAGAAACACTTATTTCAGAACAAAAAGCATATGAAATTCTTCTATCGTTTCAATCAGACATTTTGATGGAAGCCCTTGATGATCTCACAATCATGACCATCGACAAAGGGCGTAAAAAGAAACAAAACCATGATCCTGCAAAGAAGACACTCAATGAAGCATATCCTCTTACACCAGATATGTCTGAAGCAGATAAAGTCGCACACTTAGTCAAATTCATTGACTCATGTGATGACAAAAACGGAATGCCTGCTACTGTATATGTCTACACTAAGTACACCATTCCAGAAGATACAGATGATGAACCATTCACCTAAATAGTAAAACCAAATAAAACAAAATCTCACACCTTGCTATTATGCAAAGTGTGAGATTTTCAATTTTAAGCACATTTTTATGAAAATATGAAAAACAATACGTTTCAAACCGAAACTTGGCTCTCCGTTAAAATTTGGCGCATAAAAGTCTATATTTTAGTATCTAATCCACTGATACAAATATACAAATCCCCTACGGGATATGACGCACAAAAAAAGACAAAACAAAACAATCGTCACTAAAAGCCACGTCTCGGACTTCTCTCCCGCTTTATACAGTTTCAAAAAATGACCACGTGCCACAAAAGCTCCATTCGGATACTCTCTATACTTCGTAAAAGGATACCAGAAACATACACCTGCTGCCGACACAGCATCTAACACTAGATGAAGACCGTATCCTATTACAAAAAAACGAAACACAGGCACATATATCGAAATAAATATCGGTATAATCAACGCCCATGCACTATGTGTCCATGTTCTATGTTTAATCGGTAAATGTAAATGACGACCTAATAACGAATCTTTAGAATCTATATCTGGCATCAAACTACCCAACCATAACATGATTGCAGCCGCAAGCAAATATGCAGGAAATGATAACAACAAGCCTTTATCAAGATTCAACGATAAAGGCTCAGGAAAACCCAAAGATAACAATCCCCTGTTCATACGGGAAATAGCGTCAGATGATGACGCAGCCAAGGCGGCACAACATGTCGTTCCAGCTATCGTTATCGAGGCATTTACAATCACATGGTTTTTTCCCATCATGGCAAACACCACCAACTTTTATTTTTTCGACATTATAACACATAAATCAATAAAACAAAACACTACATAAACTAAATTTACATAAATAAATAGCCCGCCCAGCGAATACGTCACACTGGGCGGCGAGATACATTACGCAATTTCCAATTGCTAAATGCTAAATACAAAAAGCATAATAAAACAAAAAGAAACGGTATCAAAAAATTACCAGAAAGGAAACAAAAATTATGAAATTCAACGACATTCTTATGAAACTCGTTGACGCTGACATCGAGAATGGTCTTATCCCCATGCTCCTGGGAGAGCCTGGTATCGGTAAGTCCAGTTGGGTTGAAGCCCTCGGTCAGCGTAACTGCACAGCCGTATTTGTGCTTCCCTGTAACCAGCTTGCTGATAAAGCCGACCTGACAGGCGCTCGTCTTGTTCCCATTGAAGGCACCAACGAATACAAGATGGTATTCTATCCTCACTCTGTCATCATGGATGCCATCATGTATGCAAATGAGCATCCGCGTGAACAGCCGATTCTGTTCATGGATGAGTTGAATCGTACCACACCTGACGTTACGTCCGCATGCCTGTCCATTCCTACTCAGCGTAAGATTGGTGACAAGCGTCTTCCGCAGAATCTGCGTATCATTACCGCAGGTAACGACAAGGGTAACATTACTTCCCTTGATGAAGCCAGCATTTCCCGTTTCGTGCTGTACAATGTCGCTCCCGACGTCGATACCTTCCTCGGTCTTGACACAAATCTGAACATCTTCGTCAAGCAGGTACTGCTCGACCATCCCGAAACCATCTTCTGCAAGAAAATCCGTGCCGTCAGTGGTTCTTCCACCGACGTAGATGAAGATGATGAAGTCGATATCGACGCCATCGTTGACGATGCTGAAGAAATGAACCAGATTGCGACTCCTCGTACCATCATGGGCGTCTCCAAGTGGCTGAATAGCTTCAGCAACACCGATCTCGTAGACCTGCTCACCGACACCCGTCAGATTGACGGCGTTGAAGTGTCCGCTCTTCAGGAAGCCCTTGAAGGTCACACAGGTAAGACCAGCTTCACTGCTTTCCTGCTCGCTGAGATTGCATCTAAAGTCAGCACCGTAAACAATCAGAGTAACTCTATCAATGTCACGAAGCCTCAGTGCTACGACAAGATGAAGGCTTGTCCCGATATGGGCGCGCTGAACGACTTTGTCGCCGACATGAACGACGCCGAAAAGTCTGGTTGCCTCGTCTACAGCCTGTACGAAAAGACTGATAACAGCCGTTACATTCGTGTTCTGGCTCCCGCCACTGACGTGATCGGCACGCCTGACATGAAGCTGCTCATGAACCTCGCAGCAAACGACATGCTCGATGAGGGCAACAAGGACGCTCTGATGAAGTGTTCTTGCAATATCAGCCAGACTCTGTCTATCATCCTGAACACCTAATATCACCTCTCGACGAAAGGAGAACTACAACAATGAATATTGTTAATCAGAAACCTGTAGTTCTGACACCCGTCTACAGTGATAACATCAAAAAGGACTACGACCCCGTGGGCCTGCTGAAGCAGACCATCGTGGAACCTTTGTTCACACCGCTGCTTCCAGGCTCACCCGTGAGTATGTCTGCCAACAACAAACCTATCACAGAGGACGATATCACCGATTTAATCGTTCGCTGTTGTGGTGAACAGGTTGATATTGTTGCAGAACAGTCTGCGAAAACCATCCTCGGTCAGACACTCATGACATATAACGCAAAGACGAACATCGGCGTGTCCGAACTCTTTGTCGTACAGTCTGCTACAGCAGAAAATCTGCCTGAGCCTGACAGCAACGTAGTCTATACTCCTGCAGCTGATGTCATTCCTACAGCAAGACAGTTCCTTGCAGGAACTTGCTCATACGACAAGTTCTTTGCATCCCTTGCCTACTACGCAAGACCCGAAACCCTCGGATTCTACTTCGTTAACGAAGTGGCATTCACAAACTTCATTCAGTGGTTCACTCAGCAGATGGCTATGCTCGGTAGCGTACTTACGCCCGACGTAAACAAACTTGCCGCTGACTTCATGCAGCTGACGTTGCCTGGACTCACCGAATCGTTGCTGCTCCGCAATAACGACACAGACGGAACAGATCCGCTGTGCTTCCCTCGTTTGATTACGAACCTGCTGATGCAGTACACCAACGTAGCAGGACCTGCCGAATATGGCGTATTGCCATTCAACGTTGGTGAACTTATCAACCCTAAAACAATTGTCTTTGTCAATGTTGAAAAGCATTCCCGTGCAACCGCAAGACAGGTTGCCGATGAATGGAAACTTATCAACAACTGTCTCCAGAAAAACCAGCGACCAAAGATGATTTCCAATAAGTCTCTTCAGAGACTTACCGCAGTCCAGAGAAACATGCAAAAGATTGCCAGCATGGCAGCCACCGCAGCGGCTAACCAGTCGATGCAGGCTATGCGTGCCGCAAATATGCGTTTCTCTAAGACCAGACCCACTACGGTCAATATGACACGAGTCATCAAGAAGATTCTTGACAAGATGGCGTTCACGAACAAGTCCATGAACATCTTCAAATCTGTCAAGACTTCGTTTGCAAAACCGAACCGTAGAGACCCCGATGATTACAACAAACAGGGCAAAGTTATCTCTACAAGATACAAGCCCGACTTGCATCTGTACATCGACACATCAGGCTCCATTTCGGAGAGAGACTATGAAGATGCCGTCAAGGCATGCATCGCAATGGCGAAGAAACTCAACATTAACATGTACTTCAACTCTTTCTCTCACATTATGAGCCAGACTACAAGACTTCATCTTGAAGGCAAATCCAAATCTGCCATCTATGAAGAATTCCGTCGTGTACCGAAGGTCAGCGGCGGTACTGACTACGAACAGATTTGGCACTTCATCAACAAGTCGAAGAAGAGGTGTCGTGAACTGTCCATCATCATCTCCGACTTCGAATGGACAGCAAGGTCTGCCTATGTCAGACATCCGAAGAATCTCTACTACATCCCTTGTTCAACTATGAACTGGGACTACATCACACGTGAAGCAGAACATTTCTGCAAGTCCGCGCTTCATAACGAGCCGAACATCAGGAACCACGTTCTCTTCTGATACCGTTTCTCTCCAAAGGGACAGGGCGGGTAATACCCCCAACCCGTCCTGTTTCCTACGGAACCATTCATCAAAAAATTAAAGGAGAACTGCCATATGGGCATCAAAAATTTCACAGGGCAAGACCCTGATAACAACAGCAATAGTGGTGGTCTTCCTCCCACAGGCGGAAATGGCGGCGGAATGCCAGCCATCTTTCCTGGTATGGATATCCCTGGCGCACTCGACCCCATGGAAATGCTGATCAACTACAATGACGAGTTTAAGACCGCTGGTCCAACTCTCTATCGAGAGGAAGTTGTTCAGCAGACACTCAGCGTTCTTATCGGCAAGAACAAGCCCAATGCATTGCTTGTCGGTCCTGCTGGTGTCGGTAAAACAAAAATCGTCGAAGACATCGCCTATCGTCTCGCAAACGATGACCCGCTTATCCCTGACAAACTGAAAGGTCTTATCATATATGAACTTCCATTATCAAACGTCGTTTCAGGAAGTTCCCTTGTCGGTCAGTTGGAAGAAAAGGTTCTCGCTGTCGTAGACTTCATCGAAGACCCAAAGAACAAAGCCATCCTTTTCATGGATGAAATCCATCAGCTGGTATCTTCCACTTCACCTACGTATCAGAAGGTCGCACAGATTCTCAAGCCTGCCCTTGCCAGAGGCAAGATGAAGGTTATCGGCGCAACCACTACACAGGAAGCCAAGGATATGATGGACGACCCTGCATTCAACAGACGATTCTCTAAGATCATCGTCGATGAATTAACCAAGGCTCAGACGGTTGACATCCTCATCGCAGCTAAAGCTGGCTTCCTCGCACATCACAATCATCGCATTGCTCTGAATGATGATATTCTTCAGACCGTGGTTGAACTTGCTGAGCAGTACAAGCCTGCTGGCAGTCATAGACCTGACAATGCACTTACACTGCTTGACAGAACCATTGGCGATGCTATCATCAACCGCAAAAAGCAGGAAATTCTGCTCTCGAAAGACCCTAATCAGGCAACGGCTTTGGCTGCGCTCAAAGCCATCAAGCAGATTCCTGTCACAGAAAAACAGATTCGTCAGACAGCCGTCAAGTTGGCTACTGGCAACAGCAAGCCTGATACACTTGACATTGATGCGCTGAAACAGGCACTTTCTGCCATTAAGGGACAGGATACCATCATCAACCAGTTGATTCTGGAACTTCGCAAGCATGAGATGAATCTCCTGCCTACTACTCAGCCTATGACGCTCCTTTTCATCGGACCGTCAGGTGTCGGTAAGACAGAAGTTACAAAAATCATCGCACGTGCAATCACAGGTTGTCCGCCTATCGTCCTCAACATGACGGAATATAATTCCGCAGCATCTGTAAACCGCATCATCGGTTCCCCTGCAGGATACGTCGGAAGTGACTCTCATGCTGAGCTTCCTTTCGATGCTCTCGAATCAAACCCGTATCAGATCATTCTGCTTGACGAGTTTGAAAAATGTGACGATGCCGTCAAGAAACTGTTCATGCAGGTCTTTGACGAAGGATATCTTAAAACAAATAAGGGTTCCACAATCGACTTCTCACGTTCGATTATCATCGCAACGACCAATGCTGGTCACGATGTTGTCGAACAGCCTCTCGGCTTTATGAGCCGTATGGCAACACAGAACACCAAAACAGCCGTAAAAGATCTTACAGGCTACTTCGATATTGCTCTTCTGAACCGATTCAAGGACAGAATTACGTTCAATGCGATCAGCAAGGACGTTTATCGTGAAATTATCATTGCGAAATATCATAAAGCATTGGCTACCATTCGTGCATCCAAGCAGCGTGTTACGCTTCCCGATGATATTCCTGATGACGTACTTGATAAAATCGTCGAAGAAACTTACGTTCCTGAATTCGGTGCAAGGCCCGCAGCTAAAGCAGTCGAAGATTTCATCTACGGAGAGGTGCTGTAATACAGCCCTCTTCCGTCAGATGACGGAAAAAAATTCACTATAACAAAAATTAAAAGGAGATAACTATGCCAATTCTTTTGAACGATCTCCAGAACACCGCGCCAGTCGTTAAGACATACAGTCCGAAATTCTTCGACAGTAAACTGACAGGCAAAGGTGGAACTTCTGCTGGATTGCTCTCTGCAAGAAACAATCCCCTTTCCATTGACCCGACCGTGACGACATCTCCGTCTGATTACGAGACCTACAGACGTAACTATCGTGCGGGACAGACTACACTCAATCGGATTCCGATGAATCCGCTGACCACACAGAGCTTACGCTACATGGACAGCGTAGAACGTCCCGACCTTAAGGACTTGGTCAAAATCGGCACGCAGAAAAATGTGGAGCTTTATATGAATATGAAGGCCCAGACCATTTCCATTGAAGAGACCACGGTACCCGATCCGTGGGGCGGTCCGAGCCAGACAAAGCGTGTGTTCACAGCATCTTATATCATCACTCTGTACTATGTACAGGATAGCACTAAGACCACACACGCACAGACGAATATGCTTCATGTTCGCCCAACGCGCAACTACTACATCAACATCTTCCTGACAAATCCTTTGCAGGAAATGCAGTTCGATATCGCACAGCAGTTAAAATCCAATGGCTGGACAATTGACAATCAGGCCATTGTCGACTACATCGTCAATTATGACCTGTATGACGCTGTTTGCGAAAGAAGTGAAGAATGGCAGACTTACATCGATAAGACGCTCGACTCATTCTTCACAAACATCCACGACCACTATGCAAACGATTCTACCGCTATGCATTACGTGGAAGATCAGGTCAAGTACATCATGTCTTACAACATTCCGCTTGATCTCTACAAGAGCATTTACGCCTCGATTGCCAAGAACTTCGGAGCAACAGATGCAAGACGGATCTGCAAGCAGAACCTGAACTTGCTGTTATCTGATACGCTGAGCAACCTCAACGCTCACAAGACGCAGATTAACGGCTTCACGCCGACCACACAGTTGGCAAACCTGCCGTCCAGCATCAAGCGTTTGTCTAACGAACAGAAAAAAGCAGTCATGTCTACCGAACCGCTCATCCTTGTTCAGGCTGGTGCAGGCACGGGTAAGTCTACGCTTATCCTTGGTCGAATCGACTACTTGGTTGACTCAGGCGTTGCTCCTGAAGATATCACGGTACTGTCCTTCACTAACGCTGCGGCAGACCACATCACGGATAAAAATCCGAACGTCCACTCCATGACCATCGCTCGCATGATTCATGAGATTTACACAGCAAACTTCCAGAATCATGAACTGTCGTCTCTGGATACTATCATCAATAGTATCGACATCTACTTCCCGCCGACACCTGGTGTTTCCACACCAAACGGTATCAACAGGAACATCGTAGATCAGTTCCAGCGTAAGCTGAAAGCTATGGTCAAAAATGATACCAACAACTTTACCGAGATGAATAACTTCATCGAGGAAAACTATGATGATGTCATGGCTATCCTTGATACAATCAGCCAAACGTCTCTGGAACTGGAAATTATCATCTGTTACCAGAAAATCGACACGTTCGTTGAACCTGCATCTATTGCCAGCAAATTCCTCATCATTGACGAAGTGCAGGACAACTCGATTTTCGAGTTCGTCTATACGCTGAAGTATGTTGACAAGCATAAGGAATCCTTGTTCATCGTTGGTGACTGCTCTCAGACACTGTACGAGTTCAGAGCTTCGAATCCTCGTGCGCTTAACATTCTGGAAGGTTCGAACACGTTCGCAACTTACCAGTTGAATGTCAACTACAGAAGCAATCAGGAAATCCTTGATTTCGCAAACATTGCTCTGCAGAACATCGAAGCAAACCAGTATGCACAGATTCAGTTACAGGCCAACTCATTGGCACAAGTAACGGAACAGTCATTCCTCGACCATGTGGAATTCAACTATCATCAGATGATGAAGATTACGGATTTCCATCAGGAACTGCCTCAGATTTTCAGCATGGAAGTGCGTCCTTACATCGAAAGATGTCTTGCTCGTAACGAGCAGGTAGCAGTCCTTGCGTTCACGCGAAATGACGTTGCCGTCATTAAGCAGATTCTTGAGAATCAGTATCCTGGCACCACATGCGTCAGCCTTGTTCCGAAGAAAATGTACAACACGACTGTCATGTCTAGCTTCATCAAGAAGTATTGGAATGACATCAAGTTTGCTCCGTATCAGAATATCATCAACATCATTCACAGAGAAATTATGGCTCGCTTGACATATCTCGTTTACAACGACAAGCAGGCTGCGCCTCGCATCTCTCAGATGTTAAATGATTGGGCAGCACAGGAAGGTCCGAAAATTCAGACCTGGATCAATCAGTGCAAGAACGGTCAGTTGACCGAAACAGAACTCCGTGATCTTGTCATGGATAACATGATCAAGTACGAAATTAGCACAAACGCCATCAAGCAGTCGCTCTTGGCTGTAGAAAATCAGCTGGCAAAAGCCGATGGCGCCGCTGACAATGCCGATTTCGTCATCTCCACAATTCACTCTGCGAAAGGATTGGAGTTCCAGAACGTTATCGTCCTGTATCGTAACGAAAACCAAATGGAAGAAGACAAGAAACGTATGTATTACGTTGCGCTCACCAGAGCAATGCAGTCTGAATACATCTTGGCATACGATACGATGGCTTCGCCTCAGATTCAGGCCGACTACGTAACTGTGTTGGAGCACTTGCATGCAATCGCTCCTGCACAGAACAGCCCGATTGATATGCTTGCTGCAAAGAGAAAACGCAGTAAGCGAATCAAGATTTAATGACATAAGCAAAGCGGCATCGCCGATAAACTGACGGTGCCGCCACGCATGCACTTTATCTTTATCAACTAAAGGAGATCACCCAACAATGAATGCAAATATCAACAGAGGTGATATTTTCTATATTACAGAAGACCCATCCAAGTCTGCTACAGGTGCTGAAATATGGGCAGACAGACCAGGTCTCGTCATTTCCAATGACGCACTAAACAAAACATCGAACTGCGTCGAAGTAGTTTATCTTACGACCAGTCCAAATAAACGTCCTGCGCCAACGCATATTGCCGTCAAGTCTGGCAATAAGATGGCAATGGCAATGTGTGAACAAATTCATACAGTTGACAAAGCACGACTCACAGACTTCATTGGGTCTATCACCGAAGACGAAATGATGGATATTGAGGGAGGCATCTTATTCTCCCTCCAGATCAATCGAGGACGAAATCCACAAGGGATTTTCAAGAAATATCAGAAAATGCTCGAAAAATATCCTGAACTCAAAGAAGCATACGATATTCCGTAATTACTGTCAGACCGAATTCATCGGTCTGACTTTCTTTAACAAAGGAGTCCCGATATGACAAAACATAATCAAATGACACTCGATGAACTCAACGATCATCTCACAAACGTCATTAACGCACGAGAATCATATCCTGAAGATAGTCTCAATAAACGAGCTATCGCTTTAAATAACGACTATCTCGAAACAACCAATGCCATTACAATACTTACGCAGCTTATTGCTGACGTAAAGGCATGGATTTCCGACGACATTCATCGCAAAGAAATCTTTACCGACATTAAAATCTGCTGTGAAGATGACAACATCGATGCAAACGATACGATGAATGAAATCATCGACGAGCGATACACCATCGACATTTGCAATCAGTTCCTTGACGCCATGAAAAATAATTATCAGCTCTGCTATGCAGGCTGGACAAAAGATGGCGTAACATATCCTATTTCATAACACAAAAAAGCCGAGATCTTATAGACCTCGGCTTTCCTTTTTTTCTTATAGACTAAACGCTCCTGTAAACAACTTGACGATATCATTATACGTCACATAGACCAACAAAACCATCAACAACACCATCCCAGCCGCATTGATAGCATATTCCACTCTTGCAGGAACTTTACGTCTAAATAGACCCTCGAAAATACAAAGCAGGAATCGACCGCCATCCAATGCAGGCAAAGGAAACATATTCACAACACCCAAGTTGATAGAAATCAACGACAACATATACAAAAGGAAACTCATCGTCGCAGCGAAACCTGACATCTCACCAACAGCTGATGTAATAACTGCCGTAATACCAACAACACCACTCATGTCATTCAATCCAGCTTGACCTGTCGCTAACAGATGGAACGTATCAGCAACACTATAAAACATATATCTAAACGAATCCCATGAGTATAGCATTACATTACTGAATGTTTTATCCACAGGTTTCTCTGTCAAATTCATACCGATAAGACCCGTCTCAGGATCTTCGACGACCCATACGGTCATCGGTTCATTATCACGCAAAATATGCAAATTGAAACCATCTTTTGTTTCTAAGGCATGTGTTGCCTTATACTCCGCATAATCCATCCACACCAACGTTTCACGATCATTAATGCCAGTGATAATATCACCAGGCTGTAATTGAGCCACTACAGCGGGGGAATTAGGCTCCAAACTTTCAATTTGGATAACATCCAAATTTGCGAAAAACGTGATTGAAATCAAACACGCAAGAGCACCAAGGATCACATTAAAAATTGGACCTGCTGCATAGATTATCATCTTCTGCCAAAAAGGCTTTGCAAGCAACTTTTGGTCATCTGTCCAATCCGTTTTGTAATCAGCAGGCTTTACAAAACGAAAGCGTTTTTCTTTATTTTGTTCAATCGTTTCAACGGACGTACCTTTTGCAGACGCTTCGGCACTCTCCTCTCCATACATCGCACAATATCCGCCAAACGGAATGGCTCGTATAGACCAAACGGTATCTCCCTTTCTCTTCGAGTAAAACGACGGTCCCATTCCGATTGAATACTCCACAACACCAACGTGGAATAATTTTGCTGCCACCAAGTGTCCAAATTCATGAAAACTAATGCAAAGCAAAATCACAAAGACGGAACCTAAGATTCCAAGAACATATAACATGATTCCACATGTCCCCCTTTCAATTAGTAAACAAAAAAGCCCGAACAGAATGTGTAAGACGCACCCTGCTCGGACTTCTCTGCCCGACAAACTATGAACAATCTCACAGAATGTCTGTGACGTCAATCACCGAGGCTGCGCCTCAATGATTATTATAACATAAAACATGCCATTTATCAACAATTTAAACAATTATTCTCTCGGAGCAAAACCAAGCAATACTAAATCGTCATCATTTGCTAATACAAAATCATCTGATAACTCATATGGACGATAGCCAAGAGAATAAAAACATGAAGGCCAATACTTCAATGCAAATGCATTTTTACGCAATACGAGTAAACTATATACACCTTTATGACGAGTCATATAATCGGCCAATACATCTCGCATCAAATGCTTACCTCGATGAGCAGGTAACACATACGCTTCTCGAACAGATCGAATACTGTTCGGATGTATAAACCGACCCGCTTTTCCGATGATAAGAAAACCAACAAGTTCTCCATTATCAAAGACATTGTGCCACGAACATTCAGATGAATTCAAATAACCTTCAAAATCTTCACGTACTTCATCATCATTCTTAAAAGCAGGAACTGTACGAAAACCGTCCAGTTCCATCATATAAGCACGGTACAAAGCTAATTTCTCGTCATACATTGACATAACTATCAATCATCCTTTCCGACGCACGCTATTTAACATACGCTGCGTTCTCGTGACGTCTTCAGTAACAGCTACACCAGATTCATACAATTGCTCGACACGCTTCTTATGAGCGGTAGCCTTCTTACGACCTTCCTGCATTTTCTGTTGCTGTTCAGGAGAAATTGTACGTTTCTTACCGCTATGTTTTCTTCTTTTCGCCATTTCTGTATACCTCCGATATAATAGAGTAGACATTCATCTATCCCTATTATATCGAAAAACCTCTCATAAATCAAGATTTATTTGCCAAATTCCACACCCGCATCTTTCGATACATCTTCTGACAAATCTACACCAAGAACACGAGCGGCTCTTTCATAACGTGACAAACTATTCTCAGATGACTGTACCACACCAGACTGTTTTGTTAACATTTCCTTTGAAGCCATCTCTGTTCCCCATGTCACGCCATGTTCTGCATCCAAAGAAGGCACAGGTAAAGATTTACCTGTACGTTCCAAAACATGAGCACCAGCAATACGAGCCTCAAAAGCCGACTCAACAAAATCCAGCTGATCCTCACGAGAACCTTTGGCATACACATCATTCTCAAGACCGCGATTGTATTTATTCATAGACATCTGATAATCAACATACTGACGATCTACAGACGGCTGTTGTACAATTCCATTTATATCAAGTTTCTTAGCCATAGCCAAAACACTCCTTTCAGTCTGATAGTGGAAGCATCATAATATCCTTCTGCTGCTTTCATCTATACTCTAAACCAAAAACCTCAATAATGGAAGAGGTTATTTTTCAAACTGATCAAAGAAATTCCAAAAGAAAATGGCTCAACATCATAGATGCAGAGCCATTTATTTGAAAATAACAAAACGAAAAGATTTAAACCATGACAGCCTGATAAAGCAAGCCTAAGATTAAAAGATGCAACGGATAAAACACATAGAAACCATATCTACGAATGGCGTTGCGTTTTTGAATCTTCGTTCCATCATAGAAAAGCATAAATGGGATTGCCAACAATGCGCCAGGTGTTCCATACGAAACTGCCACAAACAACGCCACGAACGAGCCTGGAATCCAAAATTGCCAGTCAGGATGTGCATTCCACATCCAGAACACCAAGCCACACAGCGGCACGATAATAAAGCAATAATCTACGATACAAAACACTGCTGCGATACTTAAAACGCCAATAACCAGCAGATTCGCACTTAAATAAAAAGTTTTATCTAACTCTCCTGCTTCATACATCATATGAATCTTTCGCATACACATAATGGTCAGCGAACCAAAAAACCATGACAACATGACATTTTGGTACGAAAATTCTAACCATACATGCTTAAATGCAAAATCAAAACAAGGTTCTGAAATCACGGCAAAAATACCGAGTAATAAAAGATGTTTTGTCATCTTCTTCGTGTACATCATACCTTGAATAAACAAGGTACAGAATATCGGAAAAGCAATACGTCCGATAACACTACGTAACAAAACATATAAAAACGAATTTTCGCCATACAATGGTAAGACAAAAACTTCACCAATATGATCACATAACATTGCGATACAAGCAATAATCTTCAAGACATCCCTTGATAATACTTGTACCTTCTGTGGAATCACTACCGATTTTTTCGTATTCATATCTCAATCTCACATACCAAATACCTTAGACATAACGAACATAAACAGCCTATCAATTCCAAAAAAACAGCCACCAGTAATAACTGATAAAACTAATACACGCAACGACGTACCCATCAATGTACCAAACGATGGGTATTTCATATTATTTGCGTACCTTGATTTGCCACCACTTCTCATATTACGGCCTCACTTTCGAAAACAGTACGAACTGATTCGCAGTTCGTTCATGCTTGAACTCAGACATTTCCTTCATATAACCAATGTACCGAGCACTACGCTTCTCTACCTTCCAAGTATACCATGTATCATTTACGACAGATACAATAATAATGAGTGATGTTCCAAGAAAACTCAATGACGGAACACCAAACACACGACTCATTACAATTGGAAGTGCTGCCAATATACAGAGTCCAAAACAACCTAAGAAATTCAGCTTACCGCCATATTTTTTCAAATAATTCTCTGTCTCAACGCCAGGAGCCACACCGACAATGACGGCACCTGATTTCTTCAAGTTTGATGCCACTTCAATTGGATTCATATTGACCAGCTGTGTATAATAACCAAACACAAAGATCATAAAGAAATAAATCAGCAATCCAATCGAAGCCACTGGATCTGAAAAATCCAACCACTTGTTCATATCAAAGATACGAAGCCACGCAGCATTACCACCGAAAAGAGATGCAATAATCGAAAATACACTCAAAAAACTCGATGCAAAAATAACAGGTAAAACTGAATTTGGCAACATCTTCAACGGCAAAACGCTGTTTTCATATACCAATTCATTATCAGACGTTGATTTATGATTATATTCCAAACGCACATCACGTTCTACATAATTCAACCAATTTACAAAAATCAACATCACTAAACTAACAAAGACTACAACACTGACGAAAATCCAGTATTCAGATGATTTTCCTGACACTGACTGTGCTCTCGTAAGCATATTCGCAATTTCATGCGGAACATTACTTAAAATACCAGCAAGTAGGAACAACGAAATACCATTACCAAACAATTCGTCATCAATATAGTTTCCCATAAAGGCAAACAGAATGGAACAAAGTGCCATGATGACAGTGCAAACTAACATTGCAACCCAATCGGTACGTACAAAAACACCATACGACATATAGGTGTTTAAAATTCCCAAAGAGGAAACAATACTTGTTATAATACTTAACCCGATTGTCAGCTGTTTAATCTTCTTCCGTCCAATCGCACCACTTCTTTGCAATTCAGCAATACTCGGAATCACAATTCCAAAGATTTGAATAAAAATCGATGCTGAAATATACGGTGAAATACCAAGCCCTGCGATGGATACACGTGACAACGCACCACCCGTAAGAATATTCAACACACCAAATGATTCACCTAAACCTGATCCTGCAAAAAATGCATTTACATCAGTGAATGGTAATGGTATACAACATAACAGTCGATAAATTAGCAAAAACAAAATCGAACCGATCACTCGCTTTGCTAATGATTTTTTCTTCCACTTTCCTGCTACAATCATACGTGAAAACTCCTTTTGTCCGATCAATCTTTAAAACTGCTCGTTTATGAACCTATTATAACACATAGGCCCAACAATCGCAAGCAAAATCCAAATAAAAAAACTTCATTTATGAACCACTTTTTTTTCGCAAAAGTATTGACATATGCATCAATTTAATGTAGAATAGGAGCATAAAGAAAAGATGGCGGTAATAAGTCAGCCGCCACTAATAAAAAAATGGAGGATAACAAAAATGACAAATCTGACAAAAGAACATGTGATTGAAGCTATGGTTGCACAGGAAAAGGGCCTCTCTAAGGCTGCTGCTGACAGACTTCTGAGACTGACAGCAAAGATGATCAAGGAAGCCGTCGCTGAAGGTGGTCGTGCTACATTCCCTGGTTTTGGCACCTTTGTTGCTGTTGACACCAAAGAGCGTGAAGCTGCCAATCCTCGTACTGGCGAAAAGATCACTGTTCCTGCAGGCCGCCGTATCAAGTTCAAGGCTGGTAAGGCGTTCAAAGAATCTCTGTAATTATCACTTTACAGATAGAAATAAGGCCGAGTGCATCAGCACTCGGTCTTTTTCTTATTATTAGCAACAATCCCATGTATAAAACACATCAGAAAAATCCATCTGTTCTAAATCTTCTTTTCGAATAAAGAAATTCGCAACACCCACATCGCCCCACATGATAATGTCTTTATAAGAATCCATCTGGAACAATAACATATCGTATTGTTTGTTACTACCCTTTCGTGGGTCATATTGTGTGAAAAAAGGATATCCTAACAACTTACTACCGCCACCGCTGAAAAAATTATAAGCTTCTTCATCTTCGATAATCTCCGACTCATCCGCATAATCAGCGAAACGATAATCTGAATATGACATGAACTCTGTAGTCAATTCAAAAGTCATTCGACATGGCTTCAACACAGGAGAATCTTTGTATTGCTTCCAAATCTCAATCCCATCATCTCGTACACACTCGTGATAAACAACCAAACTTCCATTTTCCTTGAACAAACCATAGGTATTATCCGTTCCAACAAAAAATTGCAACATACCATGATTCGGGAAAATGTCGTTCTCTGGCAACTCAGCAAGATTAATCTGTGCTAAAAACATCAAATCTGGTGATTCGCCACTATTGGGCCAATAAAATGACCCACCAATCTTACTTGTTCGATAATCACCACTATCATCTTCGATGTATGTGATATCAAACATCGGTGTTGATGGTAGAATAGACTTCAACTCATCAATCAAAGTTCCTTTCTCTTCAGCATTCATATTGCACCTCTCTATAATTATATTATCATCACCAAATAATTATTGGTGTATATACATCACGATTTTTAATTACATTGAAAATATAATCTACTGTTTCATATGGTGTATTAATACACCCATGAGAACCATCACTTACATAAATATTTCCACCGTAAGATGAACGCCAAGAAGAATCATGAATACCAACGCCATCCAGCGTAACACGAATAAAATAATGACAGAAAGCACTACCATATGACCCAGTCATGGTATGCTCTGTATACAAATCAGTAGTACGATACATACCTGTTGGAGTTGCACGAGATGGATCATCACGAGTACCCGTGATAACATTAGCATCAGCCGTACATACACCATTCTCAATAAACCACAGGTGTTGATCATTAATACTAATTTCAACATATGTATCGCCAAAATCGTTGTCTTCTCCATGCGCAACGGATTTATAAATCCATGGCACAGTGATTTCCGCGTTGCGACCAGAGCGTAACGCCTCAATCAGCAGGTCATACAGACCAGCATCATCCAAAAGCCAACCAGACAAATGACAAACCGTCCTGTTCTCAGATGACACATCATCCAATATTACCGTTTCGCCTGTAGACGTATGGAAAGTACGAGACTGTCCTCTCGTATTATACTTCGTACCGAGAGATATAACATATTCCCGCACCTTATCTTCATCAATCGTAAAACGACCATTCACGACATTTCCAATGTCGTTTAGAACATCTTTCGGCACTTGGATAGATGTACCATCACCAAGATCCAATTCAATCTGAGTTTCTTTGAAACTACTTGCCTGTTCTTTTAGATTCAATAAATTTTCATCATCTTCTCGAACATCGGCAAGCGCATAGCAACCATCTTCTAACAAATCGACATCATATGATGCATCAGCAAGACTTGCAACAATTGCATCTTTCAATTTATAAATATCGATTTGCGTTCCTATCATATCAGGAACAATCTGATAGTCTCCATCTTCTGTTTTAACTACATATGCATCAGTTGGTGCTAAATTTCCCGCAGAAACACAACCCAAACGACTTACTGCATTCAGCAACGTCGTTTCATTATATGACAACGCATTATCCGTTGTATAATAGCGCTCCGTAAAAAACGAAATAGGCCATATAAAAGGACTTGTCAATTTCGAAGCAGACTGTAAATCACCAACACGTGTAATTCCGAGTTGATCAAAAGTTGCAACTTCAGTTGCACCATCAGGCATATAAATCGTAACAATACGATTTCTTGTTCGATTGGTCATTTCAATGGATAAATCCATACTCGTCTTATAAAACACATCTTGCCCATCAATATGGTCACCATATAAGAAATGCCCAGAAAAAACCAAAACACCAGAGAAATAAACAAAGAGCAGACATACTATTAATATCCACCATCGACGCCTCATAAACGACAACCCTCTTTTCCATAAAAGACCTAAAAAATAAGCGCCGCCCCTGTCAAATCAAGAGCGGCACTCAGGCGAACTATCAAGCACAAACATGCCGTCAATCGACCATGCCATGTTGATTACTCACGATCACTATCGCGAACCTTCTTGTTCAACACGTTAGAAGATGCAAACTTCACGACACGATAGTCACGAACAGCACCTTTCTTTCCACCAAACTGAACTGGATGTCCCTTATGAAGTTGTGCGTAAAACGATCCAAATCCAGTAAACGCTACGCGATGACCAGCACAAATTAATTCAATTAACTCGTCAATGCAAGCCTTAAATACCTCTTCGACGGTATACAAATCACGAACAGTTCCATCCTCAGATGGGTACTGCTCGGCTAGTTTTGCTTTTACATTTTCGAGAAATTTATCTTTATTGATTTTGTCATATGCTTGTTTATTCATAATCCAAATACTCTCCTTATCATACAAAAAAATTTGTAGATAAGCGTTGCTCATTCACACACTCAATCATGTTTTATTCATAAATGAACAAAACGTTTTACCCTCTTTAACAGTCAGTATACAACAGATTTTCAAAAAATACAACTGGGTTTTGAAAAAAACTCATATTTATGAGCAGATTTCCAAAAAAATCAATACTCATACTCTTGGTGATCTTTATCGCCAATACCAGTGATGCCAGAAATATCAGGTAAACGACGAAGGTCTTTACCAAATAAAGCTCCGCCAATATCATTCGAAAGGTTATCCACACCTTTCTGCATCTTATGACGAGTATAAGCAGCACCGCCAACAACTGCGCCAACTGCAACGGCATTGGCAATACCAACTTTCGTTAAAAAACCACTCTTATTCGGATCTTCCTCCTCAGCAGACATATCGTCCTCTTCAGCCTTCTTGTTCTTTGCATCATCAGGTGATTCTTTTTCATCTTTCTTGTTCTTCACATCACCAGATTCATCGTTTTCTTTACCAGAATTCTTCTTATTCTTTTTCTTTTCAGCGTCCTCAGCTGTCGTTTGAGCCAAAGTCATATCCATTTCGGTTTCATCATACATAGCCATGATTCAATCTCCCTTCTCACAAATCATTTAGAAAAATCCTCTAATGCGGCTTCATAATCATCTACAGAAACACCCATATCGTGAATCAAAGGATTATCTATACCAAGTTTTGATAATTTCAAATCATCACTCTTAGTTTCTGTATATCCTGCATGAGCCAACGCAGCGGCTCTTGCTTCATCATGAATCTCACGTTTCATTGCTTCCCCAGCAGCTTTACGTTCAACCAAATCACCAGTTTCTTTTCCTGCTGCCACAGCAACCATCGTTTCACGTAATGCGGCATTACGATCTTCCAAATCCACATGGAAGGCATCGTCAGGAGCAGACGGAGCCTGTTCTTTCAAATCTTCTACATATTCATTATATTCAGCCGTACCCATCTGCAACGACGTTTGCGTCTTTGCATCATTTTCATGTGTATCAAGAGGCTTGAATACAATAAACTGTTGCCTACGTTTCTGTTGTTTATCTTTTGCAACAAGTTTCTCAAGCTTCGTCATTTCCTGTACTTCAGCTTGTCTCGTCAAATGCAACTCTTCCGCTTCTTCAAAATGATGTTTTGCCTGACAATACGGGCAATCCACATCTCGCTCATCACGACCTATATAAAATACGTGACCGCAATTTGGACACAAACACTCAACCAAATTATCTTTGCTCGTATCAACAACATAAGTATCTGATTGAACAGCACGCTTACGAGAAGCATCCTTTGACTTTTGCATAAGACGGAGATTGCGGTCATCATCATTCGTATCGTTTGAACGGGAACCGCCAAACACATCGACTATATCCAGGTCATCATCCATGACCATAATATCATCGGGAACCATAATGCCGTACCTCCTTTCATTTCCCATAATAACACTAAAAACAGCAAAACAAAAGAGGTAAAATATTGATTAATCAGCCAAATTCATCAAAATGATATCCATCATCAGGTAAATCATGGTTCGGACCGTCAATACTAGACACATAATTACCACGCTCATCATCATAATAAACATGTCCATCTTTCGTGGCTGTATCCTTCGCTAACGCCCTAAAATTTTCTCGATTTGCACGCTTCTCTGCTGCCATACGTTCTTTACGATACGCAGAATATTCATCACCAAGTGCCTGAAGAGTATCAGCCGACAAAACATCGTCAACATGATAGACAGCATCGTACAAATTTTCTCTTGCACCAGCAATATTATCCTGATGATTCACATCACCAAAATTTTCGTTATGAACTAACGAATCCATATATGCAGGCAGACGACCTGCTTCCATATCTTCACGAGTAAATCCTTCACGTTCTAAAACAGCATCATTTAATGCTGGAACTTGAGGTTCATATTCGGCACGCACCGATTCCTGTGCTTCATAATCATAAAATGATTCTGTTGCGGCAATAACCCTATCGTTAATGAATGGAACAGATGCTGAACGAACTTCACCAAATTTACTCATATCTTTATCATATCGATCCACGAATGACAAATCCAATTTATAGCTTTCAGCCATCTCAAAAACCTCCCATATAGAACGATTGCACAGTCAATGACCATTACAGCCATTGGCTGTGCATATCATTACTCATTAACTATTCGGACCATCATTGCCATCTTGCAAATCTTCAGGGCCTTTCACACCACTGATATCAGGCAACTCACGATGCATTTTCTTACCATCAGTAGGTGCAGAAGATTTCTCTGTATCCGTTACAGGCGCCTCAGCTGTCTTCGTAAAGTCATACTTGAAAGTACTACCCTTACCAGCAGCGGCGGCCTTCGCAGCAGGATCAAATCCAGCAGATGTCGAAACATCTTTACCACGGAACGCCTTTACGTCGCCTTCACTCTCAACAGAAAGGTCCACCGCACTATTTCTAACATCAATAGTGTTATGTACCATACGAGTATCCGATGGCTGAATAGCCTTCATCTCATCGGCATGACCATCTGCAGCCAATTGCATATTACGACGAATCTGTTCAGGCGCAAACTGATAGCTCGCAGAACCCTCATACAGATTACGTCCTTCCTGTGCCATAGAGTTCAACAAATCACGCGCACGACCATCTGTCTGATAATAAGCAAGCTGGTCAACAGGAGATACATACTTACTGATAACCTGCGGATCCTCGATATTCAACATACGACCATCTGGACCAACCATAGCATCAGCAACACGCTCAACATCTTCGCGGCTCACAGAACCGCCAAGGTCAAGACCCTTCTTATCTTCATGAACTTCCATGAATGTCTTAACCCATTCATCACGGGTAGCCTGAATTGGCTTACCTGTACCTCTATCATAAGCCACACGCCAATGAGGAACGCCCTTATCATCCGTACTCTTCTCCATGGAATAACCACGCCACAAATTACGGATATCAGCGTTTACTTTATCTTCCAGAATCTGAGCCTTTACTGGGTCATGCTTTGCCTGCAAAATACCCTGCGTTGCCAAATAAGACAAACGCAAACCCGACTCCAAAGCACCCGCATTCGGTTGCTCAGGTTCAAACTCAGACGCCTTATTACGAAGGAACGATACCATTCGCTGCGAAACAGCACCCGCATTACCAGTACAATGTGCCTTGATAGCAGTAGATTTCTCGACATCACGAATATTCTGTTGTGTAACCAACTGTTCCTCGGAAACCTTAACACTCTCTGGCAAAATACGTCCATCAGCATCATGGTCAGCCGTAAATCCTGCATACTGCATATAAGAATTCAGCTTACCCATACTACCTTTTGCCTTATGGTCAACGACCGTAATCAAAGATTGCATTAAAGCTTCAGGACTCTTAAACGACAATGCTTCAGAGCCAACACCCTTGAATACATCCTTCGTATAATCAGACAATTCACGCATCAAGTCCTTATTCTTCTGCATACGATCTTCAGCAGACAAAGATGTATCACGATAAACATCATTGTATTCACGCTCTAAACGAATACGACGCTCACGAAGCGTTTCAGGCAATGCATCAACAGCACTCTTATATGCATCAGTTCCTTCGCCGTACTGTGCTTTCAACTTTTCCAAAGTTTCAGCACGACGCTCATTGTCAACTTCCTCATTGGAAATGACATCCATCGAATCGTTGAACATCAGTGCATAATCACCTTGACGGAAACCTGCAGATGCATCTTTTTCGCCACGAACACGTGAAAAATCAAGCATATTCTGATCAAACGAGAACAGACGATAGGCTTCTTCCTTCGCAGCATCTGTCTGAACAGACTGAATAGCAACAGAGTCACCATCGAAGTCACCATCAAACGAAACAGCAATCGCTGGGTTAACAGCACAACCATGAAGTTCAGGATCAACCTTCACATCCATATAACGCATACCATACGTACGAAGCAACGGGTCACGTGCAATCAATACACGGTCACCATCTTTCACACCGAGCTTGTCAGACAAACCAGGTGACAATGACACTTGATTCAAATCCAAAGATGGATCTGGTGTCCAAACAGCCGTTGCAGACTTCGACATACGACGTGCCATCACAGAATCACGGAACAAATTATGTTTCGTATCCAAGATACGAGCATATACATCGTCCATGATACCATTATAATCTTGCTGAGCACTCCTCTGAGCATCAGACATTGCTTTACGACATTTCTCTTTATCAGCATCCGTTCCAGCAGTTGCCAAGTCAGCCTCAGCCTTCAAATATTTAACACCATTCTCATAAATACGCTGATACTGATTCGTATAATCATGCGTCATCTTCGTACCATCTTCGAATGTCTGTCCACTACGCAAATGCGAGGACATGACAGGTAACGCATACATTGCATGACCATTACGCTCCACACCTTCAATCGGCTCTGTCTTCTGAGAAACACCCGTTTCTGGATTCGAAGCCATCTGTTCCAACGGGAACGGAAGTTCCATGAAACCGCCACGGCTACCAACCGTATCGGCAAACAACTTACCAAGATCTTTCGATTCAATATTAGCCAATGTTGCATCGTCAGGCATATGGAACGGATATCTCTCTTCGCCATTATGTGGCTTATATCCAAAACGGACATCACCTGTCTCAGAGAAATCCCAACCTAACGTATTCATATATTCACGAAGATTCGTTACTGCAGAACTGTTCGGACCATAATATTCAGCCATCATTGCAGGAGCGCCTTTAGCTGTCAACATCCAGCCCTGCTGAGCGGAGACCTTACGGCCTTTACCCTGCTTAACATCATCATCGTCATAACTCTTTGTATGATCTTCTGCTGTATGATGTGTAATCGTTACAGGCATGTAAGCAATACCGCCTTCCACAACACGATCATCAGACAACTTTAAATCTTCATGAGATTCAAGACCAAACTTCGCAGCAGCCGCATTAAAACGGCTACATGGTGAATATGGAGACTGAACAATATCCAAAGTTGGATTGTTCTTAAACAACTCAACGATATCCGTCAGTCCACGTTTCTCCGCCTCTGCTGGATCCATATTACGGTCTACAACCAGACCAACGATACTCTTGTTACCAGAGCTATCGCAAATCTTATCACCAGGCATCAACGGACGAAGCTTACCATTCTCATCAAGCTGTTGATATTTCTCCGCCAAATCCTTCGAAATAACAGCACCATCATCGTATGTATAACCGCCGATAGTCAAAAACGCTACGCCAACACCTTTCAGTTTTGTCGTACCATCTTCTTGCTTAACCATTTCCGCACCAGCAATACCCGAACCTGTCATCAAGTTAGACACAGCCATCTGCTGACGGTCTGCAGGAATATTCGACGCATATTGCATCTCAGGTGCATACATAATTGGAGCACGACCATTCGGATTATCAGAAAAATGAGGTGTACCATCAATATTAACACCTGCACCGACCATGAAATAACGAATCGCACCCTGATTCTTACCAGAACCAGACATAACAGGGTCAAATAACCTATCGCTATTCTCAGCCGTGATGGCAAAGTTCTTATGACCCAATTCGTTATACCAATCATGACCATTATCATTCGTCAGTTCATGAACAGACACAAAATCACTGTTCTTTTCTCTCTGAGCAAAACGATATTCAGCATTAACCGATGATTCCTCAATCAATTCTTTCGGAAGATGACAAAGACGACGGTTTGTTTTAAAAATCAACTGAAGTCGATCCTCAGGCATATTTGTCATAGCCATCTGGCGCAAATATGTCTCTTTCAAACTCTCCTGCTCACCATTCTCCTTCACTTCAGGTTCAATCATAATCTTATATCCAGTAGTATATAAGCCACGATAAGTATTATTAATACTCGTTGTCGTACCTGTATGGAGAACCATATCATCTGGAATAGCAGACAAATCTGACGGAACATTCTCCGCAACATTCTGAACATCATAACGAATACGATTTTGAATGTTTTCTACCAAAACCTGTGGCAAACCACGGAAACGATAACGCTCTTCAATGCTCTGACCTGTACCATCGTCAGGTGCAATATACGCATCGTATCCAGGTGTAAACAACTTATTCTTCGAACCATTATAATGGGTCTCTACAAGACCATATTCATCAGGTTCAAATACCTGTCCAATCTCACCTTGTAAAGGAACGAACTTATTGACATCAGTGCCAACCGCCACCTGTGCATCATAACGAATGACACCCATCTTATCAATCTTGATATCATTCGGATCAACCTTACAAGCCGTCTCACGTAACGATGTTACCATCGTATCAAGCACAACACGTAAATACTCAGATGTCTTGGCTTTCTCAACCAAAGGCTCTGCAGATGCTTCATCAAAACGAAGAAGCTTATCTTGCATCGTTCCTGTCTCAAAATCATTACCAAGTAATTCTTTACCAGTAAACTCAAGTGTTCTCATCGCAGAAACAAGATTATCCTTATTTCTCGGAACGCCATGAGGACCCTCCATGAACTGTGCGACCAATGACGGCGAAAAACGCAAACCATCAGCATTTGGCTCAAACTGACCAAACATCATATCAACACTATCACGAAGATGTGCTCTGATATTCTGTTCAGGTGTACCAACATACGTATTCTGTCCAGTCAGACTATTATACGATGTTGGAACAGCACTTAATTCGTCATCTTCAATTTCCGAATCAGATTCACGGTCTTCCGTCAGATTCATTGACTCAAACAACTCTGCAAACACAGGATCGTTATCTCTAAAGGTCTGACTACCATCTGGCTGATTTAAAGTCAAACGACCACGAAGCACATTCCAATAAGTAAGCTGTGCAGGTGCGATCGTCGGATCACCAGACAAATCAGGAATATAACTCTCATTTGGATCATCAGGTTCACCGTTTAACGGGTGATTATGATGTTCCTCAATCAAATGATCGAGATTAATACGCTGCTCAAAATTATCACGAGCTGACGAAATAGCATCACGCAAGAAATCTTCCGCAGCTTCCTTTGTCTCAAACATCAAATGCGCATCGCTATGATTATTCGAACTGTTCAAACCTAAGAACATATTGTTCTTAACTTCACGACCCCTTGCATCACGACGTGTCGGATTAATAGGATTCTGAACAGTACCAAAGGAAAACTGCATCTCCAGCTTACCTTCAGGTGAACCCTTCTTCGGACGCATGAAAGTAGTACGTTCGTCTTCATTTCCAGCACCACGAGCACGGCGCGTACTAATCGTACCGACCTTACCACCAGAACTAGACAAACTAGCAGGACGATCTACACTACGCCCCATCGCATAATCAACCAACTTAAGCGTATCATCAATTGATGGTGTATACGCATCTCTATCAGCTTTGGAACGAGCAGTCAAATACAAACTATTGCCATCATTGTAAACACGTCCAATATACAAACCATTCTGACGGTCAGTAGCACCAGGCTGACGAGTATCGGTCAAACGAATAGATACCTTTGTTCTATCAATCACAGCCTTCAACTGACCTGGATTCGTATCTGGACGAATCGAATATTGCGTACCTGTTTCGTCCAAATGCTCCAAAATAGCAATCGAACGATCCGTCATCTGACGAGTCATACGACGGTCTTCAGGAACCTGTTCCATCCAGCGACTTGCTTCACGAAATTCCTTATCAGTCATGAAACCACGCAAACGGGACAAACCCGACGCATCAGCAATTGTCGCCACAGGACCAGCATTACGCAATTCATAAACACTCGTACGCTCATCAGCTGGAGCTCGACCTGTACCATCTTCCTTACGGAATCTCATCTGTAAGAACTGATCACCACGCTGACGTTCTGCTTCGATAGGCAAATCTCTATCCACGAAAACATATTCCATGCGACCATCACGAGAAATCTGACGTGGTACAAACACATCAGATGGATTTCGATACAAAATCTCCGTACCGTGTTCCAAAATCGTTTCGCGTTCCGCATAACGCTCATCAAAAGGAGAACAAGGAATCACATTATCCGTGCTGAATTTCATACCCTCTGTCTTACGCTTAGCCGCTTCAGCTCCTCGCAAAGCAATACCTGTGACATCGACCCATTCAGCCAAATAACTATTGTACTTATCATTAAACGCATCAATATCACTATACGTTGCATTGTTCGGGTCTAACGGACTAAAAACCTGTTGAAAAGCTACACGAACCTGACTAGGACGAATCGTATCCAGCGTACAAGGAATCTGATTTCCTTCAGAATCTAAAACAGGCTCCCATTGTCCTGACGGACCACGACGATCCTGTGCCTGTTGCCCAACAGCATCCAACCATTTATCGTGTAACGCTCTACCTTTTGATGCCGAAATATACTCGCCACCAGATTGGCGAACACCAACATTATAGTCCTCTACCATACGAGCAAACACATATTCATTCAAATTTGCATTAACATTAAAAACGCTCATAATTTTACTCCTTTCCGCTCCTGCACGCGAATGTCAGGATGCGCCCATTTGGGTCATGATATTGAGTAAAACGAAATATCTCCGTTTCTTAAATAAGTATAATCGAGAAGGAAAAAGAACGCAAGATACTAAAAAATATATCAGAAATGAAAAAAGACACCCTGTTGCACGCACTACAACAGAATGTCTTTTCTCCAAGAAAGAGGTAAAAAACAAAAAAAGAACGACCTGACCTGCGGAACACCACCGCACCACACAAAAAGAAAACAAGAATGAGCAATTCTTATCCCTATCTGATAGTCACATCATACCAAAGAAAATACAAAATGTCAACACAGATTTATTCATTTATGAACACTTACGATTGCATGACAACAAATTGAGCATCAGAGCCAATAAAACCTAGTTCATCCACAAAAAATTTTCAAAATCTACTCATTTATCAGATAGAAACATGTTGACATTTGCTTTCCTACCAACTATAATAGACTCAGAAAGACTCAACTTTACTATATTTCGTTAAAGGAGGTATAATATCGTGAAAAATGGTACAAGATGTCCATATATGACGACATCCGAATTCGCAGAGCGAATTGGAATCCATCCGCAAACCTTGCGTAAATGGGATAAATCAGGTACGCTAAAAGCACACCATAAAACCGCCAGTGGTCGCCGCTACTACTCGGAAGAGCAAGCGCAGGAATTTTTAAACGGAAATAATCAAGAGGAAAAAACAGACGCGAGGTAATCGCAATGATTAAAAAATACACAAGAAAGGAGGTAAATCAGATTGGCACGCACGAAAGACGAAACATTGCGAGACCTTACGACAGCCTACCTTTCGAACATCAACCTAAATTCACCGCCAGATCCAGCGACTGTTCAAGCAGATATTCTCGACCAAACACAACTTGCGTTTCAAACCGAGAATGCAATTAGAGCCAAGGCCAAGCTGAACCAGTGGAAAATTCCAGATAAACTGGCACCAGCCCAAATTGCCGATATTATCATGACGCTCTACCCTGTTGCCAACATCGCTTATGGCAGTATGAATGCAGACCCAGAATATGATGTTTTATCCATCTATCAAAATGATGGACCCGACAAAGGCATTTATACATCCAATCAGCAGATGTTTTACAGATTGATTCATCAATACTGTTACACACTGTCCGATAAAGAAACAAACGAAACGATTGCTATGCTTCGCAATAATGCACCTCGCAAAACGCGAAACGATAAACGCAATCTCATCGCTGTGAACAATGGAATCTTTGATTATGATACAAAGACGCTCCATCCATTTGACCCGAACTTGATTTTCACATCAAAATCAAAGGTCAATTACAATCCAAACGCCACCAATCCCGTCATTCATAACAATGACGACGGAACCGACTGGGACGTTGAATCTTGGATGAAAGAACTCTTCGATGACCAAGAAATTATTGACCTGATGTGGCAAATTCTCGGAGCGATTATCAGACCGAATGTTCCATGGGGCAAATCAGCGTGGTTCTATTCCAGCACAGGCAATAACGGCAAAGGAACCCTTTGCGAACTGATGCGTCAGATTGCAGGCGAAGGCACATATGCATCCATCCCACTGGCCGACTTCAGTAAAGACTTCATGCTTGAACCACTCCTGAAAGCATCAGCAATCATTGTCGATGAAAATGATGTAGGAACATTCGTAGATAGAGCGGCAAACTTGAAAGCCATCATCACAAATGATGTCATTCAGATGAACAGAAAGTTTAAGATGCCCATCGCCTTCCAATTCAAAGGCTTCATGGTACAATGCTTAAACGAAATGCCGCGAATCAAAGATAAATCCGACTCATTCTATCGTCGTCAATTGTTCATTCCGTTCAATAAATGCTTTACAGGCAGAGAAAGGAAATACATTAAACATGATTATCTGCACAGACAGGATGTTTTGGAATATATACTCAACAAAGTTCTGAACACAAATTACTACACACTGTCGGAACCTGAAGCATGCAAGATTGTCCTTGAAGAATACAAGGAGTTTAACGACCCAATCCGTCAATTTGTGGAAGAGATTCTTCCTACATGCAAATGGGATCTACTCCCCTACACATTCCTCTACGACTTGTATCAACAATGGTTCAAAAAGAACGCACCAACAGGTACTATCTCAGGACGCAATACATTTATTAACGACCTGAACAAAGTTCTCTACGGAAATCCATACTGGTATCCGATACCTGATAACAAAGCTATCAGACCTGGACACAAAATGGATGCTTCAGAACCTCTGATTAAAGAATATCATCTTCAGTCGTGGATGAACCCAACTTATCGAGGTACTGACCCAGAGAAACTGTGTCACCCAGAACTCAAGAGTAATTATAAAGGTATCTTGCGATACGAAACGAAAGATGATAATACATCAGATAACGATGCCACTTCATAAAAGAAGTGGCATTCGCTTTATATAACAACAAATACACTTACACAAGTTATTCCGAGTGCAACACGGATATAACTTCTTACACACAAAGGAGAAAAAGACTCGTTATGATCAATAAAATTGACATTTTTGACGGCGAACACGCTTTCCTCAGCAACTTCTATCGTGCTGATGTCGAATTTGAAGGCGTCATTTATCCCACAAATGAACATGCCTTCCAAGCCGCCAAAACCTTAGACCCGAAAATCAGACAGGAATTCCTCACCGAATGTCCGACTCCTGGCAAAGCCAAACGAAAAGGCCGCCACGTTGACCTTCGACCCGACTGGGAAAAAATCAAAGTGAACATCATGAGAACCATTGTGCGGAACAAGTTCAACGCACACCCTACGCTCGCAGCAAAGCTTCTCGCTACGGGAGATGCCACTCTCATTGAAGGAACTACATGGCATGACCTCTTCTGGGGTATAGACATTACCACAGGTAAAGGTGAAAATCATCTCGGTCAGATTCTCATGCAGGTCCGAAAGGAACTTCGTCCTAAGTAAAACAAAAAAAAAAATAAAACAAAACCTATATACAAAATACACACTGATACAACGAGGGTACTCCACACATACACTCACGTTTTGTATCGGTGTATTTTTATTACTATATCATTATAAAGGAGATTCTTCATTATGCCTGTCGTACCAAAAGAAGGAGGACCATGGACCCTATTTTGCACAGACTGCAAAACATGGACTCCCAATACTGCAAATGTTGAAATGCAAAAAGAAGGATACTTTGCACACAACCATATTTGCGGACATCTCTCAGAAGATGAAGTCCCAGATGAAAAGTGGCAAGCTATCGTAAAAGAAACAGAAGCTCGCAGAAAGGAAAAGACTATGACACAACCACAGATGTTAAGAGAACAAGTCTTTCGAAATGTTCAGCACGATTATTTCATACAAGACGCAATGAACCAAGTCTTAACCTATCTTGAAAGTGAAAATGTTCCTGCCGATCTATTCGAAGGCTGTTTCGACTATGACTACTTAGCCGAGCTCTTCGAAGAACACAAAGACTGTAATGTCGCCGACAACGACACCTGGCGAAACATCATTACAGAGTATATCAAGACAAATAACATTGACCTTCATGCATCCATTCAGGACTACGAAGTCGTTATTGCTGTCAGCGGAAGATTCCGCACTTCCGTCAAAGCACGTTCCATTGATGAAGCCAAGAAACTGGGCGAATATCAATTCCAAGAAGCAGACTTCGGCGTTCTTGAAGACTGCGACGGACATGTTGTCCATGTAGAGGACACAGACGGTCAGTATCACTATTTCGATTAAGGAGGTTTGCATGGACAAGAAAACAAACGGCGCTATGCGCCTCCTCGTTATCAATCTTCGCAACGCTTGTGACCTCTACACACTGTATGGTAACGATTCCTCAAAAGAGGAAGACCGTACCTTGCAGTTGACAAAAATCATTGAATTAGGAGACCAAATCAAACGAATTGCCGAGAAGAAAGGAGAATAATCATGCCTTCAGCAACATCTTCCTCCTTAGCTCATGAACTCTTCGAGGCTGAGCAAAAAAACATATTAGCAATTCGCACCATATCGGACTCTGACATCGTAACAGATGATTTCGACGAAGATCGAATCATTAATTACCACATAGCGCCAATCACTAAAAACTGGCTCAAAGAGCGGTTTATTTGGTGTGATGGAACGCTCGATATCCAGCAAACTTACGAAAATCGATTGGTGGACATGTTCTATCGAATCGATCCACAAATGTTGATAACACTCAACAAAGTTATCTTCATTCGATATGAAGCAGATATACCCAAAGTTTGCGAGAAAATCCACGCAGACGAAGATGAATGGCCATCCGTCATTAATTTTGATGAAAATAAAGCACTGGGATGCCATTGGTGGGCACATAGCTGCGTCATCATCAATGTTTCATCCATCGACAAAACCCTTGCCGAAATGAAACAGGAGTCCGAAAATGACGGATTATACTTCAACGAAGCAACAGAAGAATGGATTGGAATTGCCACTACTCTTCTTCATGAAATTCGTCATCTCGGTCTATCAAATCCATTTCTGGATATAACTGCGTATCCGACTTCCGCAGAATCCGAACAAGAAGTCGAAGCATGGGCTATCGAACAATTCGAAGCCTTGTAAAATAAATAAAGGAGAACCCATATGAATACCGAAACATTTGATTCCCACATCTGCCCATACTGCGGCAGCACACGCGTCGGCGTTAAGAAGAGCGAAAAAGTTCGCAGCGTTCAGCGTCAGACCAAATTCTGCCCTAAGTGCAAGCGTGTATGGTACATTGACTGGCGCAACTTTGAAATGGTTGCAGCAAGTGATGATTCAGGAAATCAACTGTTCAAAGCACCAAAAAAGAAAGGATAATACATCATGTCTATGAATACCTACCCGCTCAAAGAAGACGCGGGCTTCGTCATCGACATCCATACAGGGGCACTCATTGTCCTTATGGATAATATCAAACACAACAAATGTTCCGAAGCAGTCAAAAAACTGCTCGAAACAGAAACACCTATGTCCATCATCACTAAGAAACTCATTCCAGATGAAGAGTTCGATGATTATTACGATGCACAATATGCTTACGAAATTCTCACCGACGATGATGTTTGCGGCGTCGTATTCGCATCAGAATTTACTGGCGAAGTAACCGCCCTGGATCGGCAAATCAATCTTGCATTTCCACTCCCATTAGATGAGGACTATCAGGACGACTTATTGGTTTATATCGAACCAAATCACATGCCTGACTATTTCCTGAAAGCCTATGATTGTGTCAACGATCTTTTAGACGAATATAAAGAAAAATTGGCACCCTATCTTCCTGAAGGATTTCCTATTGAAAGAAATGTTGCTAAAATCTCTGGTACATATTTCTGTTAAAACGGGAGTTTCCCAGAAATCCAACTAAAACAAGGAGATAAAACAAATGATTCACTTTGTTCAGGGCGATATGTTCGCCACACCATACGATGCACTCGTAAATGCCGTGAATTGCGTCGGCGTTATGGGTAAGGGACTTGCCCTTACCTTCCGAAATAAGTATCCGAATAACTACACGCAATACGCACAAATCTGCAAAAGCAAACAACTTCGCCCTGGACAGATTTTCGTGACCGATATTAACGGTCAGACAATCATCAATGCCGCAACAAAAGACCATTGGAAAAACCCATCTTACGAAGAATGGGTTATCAATGCAATCGTCCACATTGCCACGTGGCTTATGTTACACCCGTCCGTAAAGACCATTGCCGTGCCAAAGCTTGGCTGCGGTCTCGGTGGACTTGATTGGAATCGCATCCGTCCTGTCATGGAAGACGCGTTCTCCGATTGTCCGCAGGACATCTATATCTTCGAATAGGAGACGCCTATGAATGACCCATTCTACAAACAGGACTTAACTGATGAAGTTTGGCCCTATAATCTCATCTTAGAGGTTAAAACTTGTGCTGGAATACACACAAGAAATGATGACGGCACGCCCGTCATGATTATCAAGGACGAACTTCCATCAGATATCGAAGGCACCATTGCCTATCTTCTCTGCAGACTTACTGACAGAGAACAAAACATGCTTCTTTGCCGCTATAAGGACGGCATGACACTCGAACAGATTGGTCGTGACAATAACCTCACGAAAGAACGTGTCCGCCAAATCATCAACAAGACTATCCGCAAGATGAGTCATGGTGCTGGCAGACGCATGATTACCAGCGGACTTCGTAACTATTTCTATGAAACTATACGAAACGAAATGCAATCTGAAATCGACCGTGCAAAGAAAGAAGCCTATGCTAACGGTTGGAACTCAGCCTACACTACCAATGACGGAACAAAAGTCGTACCGAAAATCAATAAGATGGACAATGTTTCCATCATAGAATTAGATTTATCGGTTCGAACGTACAATGCACTCAAGCATTACGGCATTTGCACCGTCAAAGAGCTCAATGCACTTTCCGTTGATGAAATCAAAAACATTCGCAACCTCGGTTCCAAATGTTGTGTCGAAATCTTCAACAAACTCACAGACTGTGGCTACGACACCACAGAAAAAGAAGCTTTGCTTATCTAAACTAACATACAGAGGTGATCATAAATGAACACGGATATCTCCAAAAAAGAGGAATCCAGCAAAGCACTAACCATCAAAAATACGCTGTTAGCTATTCTCTGTTTCATTCTGCTCGTAGCGATTGTCGGTGAAATCTACCTTGGTGTTTGGATTCTCAAACATTCTATTGACCTGAATGCCACAGGACCCGACTACATTCCAAACGTGCAAATTGCTGCAGATAACTCCACACCAACACCTCACACAGAAAGGACTGCACCAAATGCCGAAATTCAATACCAACAAGGTTAAAAACGAAAACCTGCCAGAACTGGTAGGTCAGCTCATTGATATTTTCGAAGACTTCCTAGCCAAAAAAGGCGTCGAAATCGAAAACCCAGAAAAGGCTGAAGTTGTTGCCGACGGTGAAGATCCCGAAAGCATCTGCATCCTTTACGGAACTGACTATGGTGACCTCCAGTCTTCCATTGAAGAAACACTCATCAATTGGAAACTGGCTGAGCCATGGAAGTAAACCACCATTCTATACCCAGCAAATTAAGGAGAATACATTATGGGCAGAGGATACATCTACGAAGCATCCGATAACATCGACTTTATCGGCGGAATGGGCGAAGAAGACTTCTATGAAGATCTATCAGCCCTCTCCGTGGATTACGTTGCTAACATGGACCCAGAAGACCAAAAGACCTTACGGAAATCGTTTGCTGAACAGCTCAAAAGCCATGGTGCTACTGTGAAACTCATCACAGTTGACCCGCCAGCCGAGTTCCCCGAAGGCGTACTCGCCGTGTCGAATCTCAACGACACATTCAAAAAGAACTACTTCTGCGATCGATACAAGGAAATGAAGAAGCTGGCAGAGTCAATCACATTGTCTCAGTTTGCCATCGATTCTTCTGACCTCACGCTCTACAAGCTGAAGAAGTCCATCTCAGATGACTACGACGATGTCGTATATCTGAACGGTTCGTACTACAACCTCGACTATTTCATCCGAAATGCCGATGGCAAGAAAACCTATTATCTTGGCAATGTAGTACGCATGCACTAACTGCAAGAAAGGAGTCACTATGGGTTATACAACCGACTTTTACGGAACAGTCACATTCAATAAGCCTGTTACCGACGAAATGAAGACTTTCATCAACAACTTCAGTCACAACCGTCACATGACACGTGACCCCGAACTCATCAAGCAGATGGATCCCGATTGGGAAAAACATTGCTTCAAGGGCAATCTCGGACCCAATGGAATCTACTACTATCCACCCGACAAAATTCCTGAAGATAAGATCTCCAGAAAAATGTCATGGGAAAAACCCGATGAAAACAAGATGATCAACAACATGTTTGGACAGTTGGTTGACATCTCCGTCACAGCCGATAGCCCCGCCAAAGACGTTCCTGGATATTGGTGTCAATGGATCATCAACGACAATAATGAACTCGAATGGGACGGCGGCGAAAAATTCTACGCCTACGACCGTTGGATGGAATTCCTCATCAAACATTTCTTCGCACCCGAAGGCTACATTCTTAATGGAGCCATCGACTTTCAGGGCGAAGATCGTGACGACAGAGGAACCATGTATGTCACAAACAATGTAGTCCATATGGAATACGACGATTGATGAAAAGCGAGGGTGTTGTATTATGAAACTTCTACCACACAATAAAACTACACTTGCCGAAATAGAAACATTCGACAAACATAACATGAATTGCTGTGTGGTAAATCCATGCGGATCGGGTAAAACTTCCGTAATGGCAGCTTTTATTCAACAGCACCCTCGCAATTCATTTACTATCATTACAAAACAAAAAAATGCAAAGAAATACTATCAAGAAAAAGATAAAGTATTTCAAAAAAATAATGTAAATATTGTAACGTATAATAAAATGCTTTCCGACTATCGCAAAAAAAATACGGCACAATATAACACAACCTATTTTCTCATTGATGAAGCCCATTACCTTGGTGCACCACAATGGAAAATTGCATTTGAATTCTTACAAAACGAATATAAACCCAGAATCATTGGGTTTACAGCAACACCGCAACGATTTGAAGATCAATTTACGAAGAATGATATCGTAAAAACATTCTTTGATGACAATCGTGCTGGAAATTACACCACAACCGACTTAGAAGCCGAAGGTGTCTTCGTCAAACCAGAATATATATTATCCATATACGATTTTCCAACCCTCATGAATAACATGGTTGTAAAAATAAAAACATCTGACTTAGACGAAGATCAAAAACAAAAATTATACACTCGATTAGACACAGCTGGAACAAAATGGCGTAACGAATCTATGCCACAAATAGTATTTCAGCATTACATTCCAAAATATCTTTACAAAAAGAACAACAATCGAATTCTTGTTTACGTTTCTAATATCAAAGATTTAGATTCAAAGAAAACTTTCATCGATTTATTATTTAAAACACTATTTCCTAAAAAGCATATTGTTTCATATGTATACACATATAAAAATTCAGAAACAGAACTTCAAAAGTTCTTATCCGACGATGAAAGCACAGACATAAAAATACTCTATTCGATTGATAAAATCATGGAAACCATTCACATAGATGATCTACGAATCCTCGTTATGCTCAGACCATCCGTGTCTAATCGAATCATCACGCAACAATTTGGTCGAATCAATAGTATCACAAATAAAAAGAAGCCATTAATCATTGACATGGTTGATAACTTATCCGTAATCGATACAAATGGAAATCCAAAACGGGATTACACAAAAACTGCCTTCGACACGGAATTACCAACAACCAATCAAAATGTTGGCATATCATTGCCTCATATTGCATACTACGCTGACTTATTTGCTACCATTGACAAGACCATATCCCAAATCCAACGATACACCTATCGCGGATATACAGGAACACTCACCAATATCTGTAAAATATTTGATATTGATATCAACCAACTCAAAGAGTTGCTAAAAACAACAATCGATGTTGAAACAGCATTGGATCAATCTCAAACAAAAAAATACAGATTGACACAAGCAATATTCGACATGTCACCGACAGAACGTCATTTTGAACTCACATCTGAAGAACAAGATATGGCTCAAAAGAACCTTAATATTGTTGACACATTCATTCAAAACAACAACATAGACGATGATGATTTAAAACAAGAATTATATATGGAATACCTTTATGCAATTCATAAAAATAAATCATCAGATACGCCACTAACAATTCGTATTGCAAACGCCTTACGAAACGAATACATTTACTATTGTCGCAATAAATTGAGACATGACGAATTGTACACTGAATTACCGCTTGATTGTATTGACGACGAGCCCTCACATGGACCCATACTTCTATGCCATGCACAATGAAGTTCACGATAAAATTGAACAACTCTTTGGCATACTTATGCCAAGACAAGCAGGAATTATCAAATTTCGCTATGGATTCATTGATGGCCACGAGCATACACTCGAAGAAGCAGGACTTATGTACGATCTCACAAGAGAACGTGTCAGACAAATCGAAGCAAAAGGTCTCAGAATCCTTAGAAATCCATGGAGAAGCAAATTTCTCAAAGATTATCTAAACGATTATGCATAGGAGAAAAAAATCATGACAAAACTCCATTTTGACAATCTCGTAGTTGAGGTCACCCGCAAATGCAACATGCACTGTGCACATTGCATGCGAGGTGAAGCTGAAAATAGAGATCTCAATCTCGATAGATTTGCGTCATTCCTAAAGGATGTCGCATCTATCAATTCCATCACATTCACGGGTGGTGAACCCACTCTGAATGTTGATGCCATCAATTTCGTTTTGCACATGTGCAAAGCCCTCGAAATACCAGTCTACGAGTTCTACATCGTCACCAATGGCAAGGAAATCACATCAAAATTCCTTAACGCCATGATTGACTGGTATGTCTACTGCATCGAATGTGGCGGTGAACCTGAGATGTGCGGCGTAGCCTTATCTCAAGACCAGTTCCACGATCAAATCGACCCAGAAAATGTCGCTAAACTTCGTGCGCTCTCCTTCTATCGTCCCGATGACAAAAAGACACGTAGTTGGAAAAACGGAGGTCTTATCGACCTCGGTAGAGCCAGAGGTCTTGTAAGCGACCCCAAACGTGATCCCATGCGTTATCCGCCTGAAGTGGATTTGCATGATGATAATATCTACACCACTGATTCCACCATCACCTTCACGGTAGATGGCGAACTCCTCTTCGATTGCGACTACGAGTACGAATCGACAGATGACATCAAAGCCTGCGATTGGAACAACGCAGTCGAAATGTTCACTCGCATGGCAACCGACCCCAATTACACATTTCCTGTGTAAAATCTCAAGAAAGGACAAAGAACCTATGGAATTCGAATTCGAACTTTTCATCTCTGATCAGACAGGAGAAAAGATGGTCTTTATCTCTGCTGGTGACGGTGCATCAGGCGCAGAATATCCATATGAGACTGCCGAAGATATCGGCAAAGCCATCACAACATATCTTTCCAACTACTATTCAGAAGCGGTAAAAACCGCTGGATGGGACATGACTGAACCCGAGGAGGTGTGATTATGCCTATCAACGCCTTTGAAAATACACAAATCAGGAATAGCATTACATACAAAAAGCCAATGCTTAGCAGCTTAAAACGCAATTCCTTATGGTACGGAGGAGACGTTGCATCCTTTGAATACAAAGGAAACACCTACACCTTATGTGCCAATGGTGACGTTGTTGCAACGCTCATCATTCATAACGATCATGAATCCAGTTCCATCCCTGTACAAGACAGATCCAATCTTGACATTTTTAATGAAATCATGTCAAGATATATTGATACGGACGAAACCCTTCATAAACTTATGATGGGCTTCAACGTCAATGGTATGGAACTCTCATTACAGAACAATAACTGGTGGGAAGTCTTTGTCGTTGACCAGAAAGGCAATACAAACACATTCTGTTGCGATAGTGAAAACTACGACGAAGCACTTTCCGAAATGATTGAAAGTGTCACATGGGCAAGCCCCGTACCACAACTTGACGATGAACACATCGTCTACGTCTATCATGAAACAAACGATGACGCACCCTTCGGTGAAATGCTCACCGTTGTTTTCAAGAACCAAAAAGACGCTCGTAACTACTTGCGTCAACGTGTGGAATCCTACTTCCACAAACCTTGGGCACAATGCAGAGAACTCGTCGTTCCATCAGACGAACCAGAACCTGACAACACGTTCACTACAGACTATGTCTGTTATGGACCGACTCATGACGGTTACTGCTTTTGGTCCATCGAAAATCACACCATTCACTAAGAAAGGATGAAAGAATATATGGGAACTGTTATTATCATGCCCGAAACGGTCAAAGACCCAATTTCACTCATCGGTCGCTGTGCTGGCGTATGCTGGGGTGGTGACATCACCGACCCCAAGAAGAATCTCAATCGAGGATTGAGCTGCATTCGTTCCAATCACGGACGCACACTGGAATATCCTGATATCTATGCTATCTTGGATGGCTATTCAGCTCGTGTCATTCGTGAGTGGTACACACACATCGGTGGTGCTCCGACCCGTCTTCAGGCATCCACTCGCTACATCAACTATGAAAAGCTCGACATGTTCATCCCCGATTCTATCCATAACAACGCTACAGCATGGGATGCTTTCATTGATGCCAAAAAGGCAATTCAGAAAGCCTACGGAATCATGCTCGAAGCGGGTATTCCAAAGGAAGACGCCGCTAACATTCTGCCACTCGGTATGACTACACGAATTGTGGACAAGAGAAATGTTCGTAACGTCATGGATATGTCCCGTCAGCGTATGTGTTCTCGTGCATATCACGAATACAGACAGATGTTTAACGACTATCTGAAAGCTCTGTCTGATTACTCAGACGAATGGGCTGACTTCGTTGAACTCGTCATGATGCCGAAGTGCGAAGCGCTCGGCTATTGCCCTGAGGAACATTCTTGTGGCCGCATGCCCAAGAAAGACGAAAAGTAATATCTCGGTAAAACCGAAGAAAGGAACATCAGATGTCGTACAATATCATCGGATACGGAATTGACATTAGCAAACTGCATCTCAAAGAGAATGCAGCATTCCTCCTCTTACAGGACCACATGCCTGAAATGATCGGTGAACACTACAATGATATCTGTTCCACCGAAAATGGCGAAGTTATGAGCCTCACACCTGCTACGGCACAGATGTTTGCGGACGATTACGAAAACGAAACATATTGCTATCATGGCATTTATGGACTGCTCACTGATATTATCAACGAAGAACGCAATCTGACAGTCTATACCTTCAGCTTTGAAGACAATTGCATCTACGTGCCATCGCACGTTCCTGCAAACAACAAAGACAAAGCCGAAATGCTCACGCAGGAAGATATTCGCAGACTGCTCACAGCATACATCAGTATCATCACAGATGATCCGCTCCACTTTGCCTTCCTTGACATTAACATTCCGTAATTCACCACCAAAAGGAGAACCATCATGCGATATAAGCTTACTCTTGTTCCTGATGATACGAACGAACCTGAGTCCGTTCTCGACATCAGCTCAGCGGGAGAACCAACGATTGCTATCGAGTGTGCCGCAGGCACTCTGCACGCAGATGTTGAGTCAAGACGCAACACTAATCACAACTCGATTTACATCCGTTTCACACCAAAAGGGGCAACGGATAGTATCGACATTGCAGCCTTAAAGGACAGCGATGATAACGATACTGTAAATCTCCTCGTATGGGGTGACATCACGTCAGAAGATCCTGATTTAATCATCCCATTTAGTGCAGACGAAGTATCACAGGTTCTCGCCTAAATACAAAAATATCCCACCCTTGTCATAACGACTTGGGTGGGATTTCTTTTTCTCATATCAATTTGTCAAGACATAACACTGAATATTCGATACAACACCTTGATCATCTACATCATAAGTGGCAATCAACTGACCTGAAGAAGTTCCCTTACCACCATAACCAGAAGATACGATATTAATCTGTGCAAAATACGAATAAACCGTTCCTTTCACATCCATCACAAACGTCTGTAAGTCTGTAAACTGCATGTTGCGTCCATCATCCAACGGATTGCTAACAATCTCGCCAGAAGCATCTCGAACCACAACACGATCTACTGCTGGAAAGAACTCTCGTAAAAATTGAGAGTTTTCATCTAAGAAATCATACTTGTTCACAAGATGATTTCTCTGCGATTCATACGTTTGAGAACTGCTCCATGTCGTAGCATACTTAAATATATCAGCCGCTATCCCATCATCAACAGTCTTACGCCCAATCTCGTAACCAGCAGGAACAACATCCTTATCGACCCTGTTTGTAATATCTTTCTGAGTATCACTATTTGATTCCGATGAAACACTCAATTCATTGATCTCGGCATCCAATTTACCAAGTTCTCTCGTCCACTGTTGATTCGCAATAGACGTACCAACAAAGAGACCAATGGCCACCAAGACCAACGCAAGCGGAATGCCGAAATTAGACCAAAAAGCACTTGCAAAAAACTTCTTCATCAGTCGCTACCTCCTGAATCTTCTGTAGAATCTTTCGAAGAACCAAGTCCCGAAATACCAATCAATTCTTTCACACTATCAACAAACTCATCGACTTCGCGATCATCGTCGTTGATATCATCGTTTCCCGTAAATGCAACAGCATTACTACCATACGCAGTCCAATGCAAAGATGCGTACTTAAACGAATTTGTCGCTTCGGAATAATATGCCGAAACATATACTAAAATATGATTCACATCATCCGTCAACAACCAAACAACAGGCACATAATCGCTATTCATCTGCGACGCAACATAGGCTGTCCACTTTACATTACCAACCTTTTCATCAGGCATAAACCATGACTCTCTAAACGCAGAATCCTCAGGAAAATACGGCGCCAAGCCATCTTCTCTAAGAGAAATGATAGCAGCTTTCGCATCTTCATCCTCATCGAACTCAGAAATACCAATCTTCGATATAAGCTCAGGGTATTTCATCTGCATTTCTGTCACCGCATCCGCCGCAGACTTTGCTCGAACAAATACAGCTTTCGTATCATCATCCACCACAGATGATGATGTACCATCATTTGACGAAGTCTGTGGTTGCTGATTTACAGAATCCATAGTCTGCGATTGACTCTGTTGTGCCAGCCGAAGAGTTTCCATCTTAGCATCACGTGCACGAACATACGCTGATTGAGATTGCATAAAATACACAGCACCTACAATCAATATCATTGCACTTATGCCAAGAACCACATATTTAATCGTTTTACTCATAAGTCTCTCCTCCTGCATCAACTATCACCGCTGGCATTGCCAATATATGCATTTTTCTTAATGCCATTATAACTACCAATATAACGATATACTTTGTATCCTTCGTTATGTCCATAGTTACCCATTTCACCAATACCTGGGGAACGCGATTCATATGATGCATGCACCATCTCGCCTGGATTTCCAGGATATTTCTTTTGGACTTCTTCGTTACCGACATACATCCAAATATGACCATGCTCACAATGCTTACCACGAGCTTCGCTACGACGTTGTCTCGTTGTTACAAAAATATCACCTGGCTGGAGCGGTTCACTCAATGTATCATAAAGACCTAAGTCTTTCCACAATTCTGGATGCGTAGACATATACACATCCTGTGCACTTGTATCACCAACAGGGAAATTATCATCAGCGCCAGACCACACAACGGCAGTCGCAACACCACGGTCACACGACTGATAAATCCAGTCGCCAGGATACACAGCGTCCTTGACAGCCTTATATAACTCTGTGCCATCGTTACCACGACTTTCGTCAATTGTCGGCCATGCATACGCAACAGCCGCCGCTGCAAGTGTCGAATTATCAGCCTGCGGTTCCTTTGGTAAACATTCTTCCTCTACCGCTTTCTTATGTTTATCTGTCGCCGCAGATACTACAGAACCTGCCATAGTAACCACATCATTTGCAAATCCACTAAATTCTCGTGTAATCGCTGCAGACTGTGGCGCAAGTGCTGTATACCAATACTGAGCGTATTGTTGTCTCTCAGGAGATTCGTATCTCTCATATTCAGGCGTATTCGATGTTCGTTCAACATATCCCAGCCATGCGGCAGCCGCATCACGAACATTCGTCTTTGCCTTTGCATCATTCATGAAAGCCTGAATGTGTGCTTGCCACTCTGCACTACCAAATAAATTGGCTAACTGCAGATCCATATCATACCAATGTTTACCAGCATGTCCTCTTGCATACTCAATTAACTCTTTTGCTTCATGCCCTGTCCATTGTATCAAACCCAAACCACAAATATAACCCGACGACGGATTACCATATTCAATACAATAACCAGGCATAGATGGATTAGAGAACGTACCAGACTTATACGCATGGTAAATCGTGTTCAAAACATGAGACTTCATCTGCTCATTCGGAAACTCATTGCCTTCAGGCAACAACGCTGCCTTTTTCGGTCCAATCTGAAATGGTTCACTAGAAACACATTCCACCGCGAATGGATCAAAATAACCACTCTCTTGCTGCATGTTACCAAGCATACCAGCACACTGTTCATCGGTCATACCCAATGCTTTGCCAACAGCCCAAATCTTCTTGGCGTTTTCAAGCATCTGCTCATTCACATCAACTGCAGGGGGTGTCATTCCGCTCAATTTATTCGCTTCATCTACCATATCTGCACAAGGATCCCAATAATCCTCCTGCTTAAAAATCATCTGTTGATGCTGATAATTTATAAGACTAATTACACCTGATGAACCACCACCGAGTAACAAGACAGCTAGAGTGATACTCATAACCTTTTTAGATACATTCATGAATGATGCGGCTTTACCGACACCATCAGACACACCATGAGCAATTGGCTTAATACCAAACCAACTGTTCTTGACTGCATAGAAAACATTTTTCATTGCACCGCCAGCTGTATTAGCGGCAGAATCTGCAAATTCTTTTGCATTCTTCACAAAATTCACATTCTGTTTGGAATATACATTAGTTACATCACGAGATTCACCTTCAGGCTTCACTTCGTTTGGAGAGTTAATTGGAACAACTTTTCTGACAAACGGCTGCGGAGTATTTCCGCCAGAAGAATCATTTGCTCGCTTCAACATACCATTTCTTGTGCCTCCTTGAATCCTCTACAAGTTTTTATAAAAAAATAAAAAGCGAGTAGTGGAACAATCAAATAACCCTGATGTTCACTACTCGCCTTCATTCACTTTATTTGAGAATACGGAACAATAATGCTCCAAAAATAGGCATTACGTCCATCGTATAAGTATACGCATTTCCTACGGAAATTAAACAGTATTATATATATCCAACGGACATAACCACGTGAACAATATACTGTTGTAAGAAACAATCACCTACCATGCGCATCAATTAATTCTCAAATCTCTTATCCATTATTCACATCTGCGCCCGCTTCAGCATCAGCGTCAGCAGCAACCTCAGCCTCAGCTTCAGCAGCGGCAGCAGCATCTTCATCTGCTGTATCAGCAGCATTCACTGCAGATGCTTCAACAACCATATCCTCCGTAATTTCATTCACAACACCATAGAATGCAATGTCCTCATTCTCTGCATCACCAATGTAATACAAGAACGGACGATCACAAACAATGTTAATCACATCGAGATCATCATTGTAATCTACAATAGGAGTAGATGCAGGAGTCTTCTCCTCAGTCTGACAAACACCGCTATGCGTGATTGACGTCTTCGCAATCTGTGAGAACACAGGCTCAAAAGAAGTAGGCAGACCAGTCAAAATCTCGCTTAAAACATTGCCAATAGGAAGAGCGAACTGAGACAACTTCAACTGATACATAGATTCAACTGTAAACTCTGGCATATAGAAACGCACATGTGCTTTCTTAGACGCCAACTCACCGTTCATCAGTTTCGTTACGTTCACATCTTCCAGCTTTACGCCCTTATTAGGCATAACAACCATCACATAGTTTCCACCCTCCAAATACATGCAATAAGCATAGGCATTACCAAGATCCCAATAAGTCAGACCTTCATCGCGAAGCATAACAGTCTTCACTTCGCTACCGTCAGCATTATAGAAGATACGATTCTTCGTATCATAAGCTTTCGGTCCATTCTTCCATCCATCTGACAAATACACAACACTTGTCAAATCAATCTTGGTATCACCAGTAAAGAATGACGGAGTATACGGAATATACCCATTTGTTGCATCCGAAACAAACCAATTCTTTTCAGTTGTTGCAGAAGGAGAATTCATATCCACCGCAGTCAAAAGACCATTCAAACGACTATCTGAACCAACAGTTGGCTTCAAAGACTTATCAACCCAAATATGTCTGATAATCTTCATTGTCTCCGTATCATCAAACTGTAAATAATCACGATTGATATACTTCTTCAGAACAGCCTTATCAGGCTCGCCAACCATTTCTTCCCACATATCCATTGCAGACAGCAGAGACTCGCCACTAATTACAGCATTATCTGTACCTGCTTTAGACAGCAAAAACGCCTGATAACGATACCCATTGGTCCCCATTGGATCCAGTTCAGCAACAGTAGGAGCTTCCGTTGTAGGCTCATCTGATTTCTCTTCCACAGATGGCTCTGTCACAGCAGGATCTTCGGCAGGCTCAGTCGTTTCCTCTTCAGTGACTTCCTTTTCAACAAGACCCGCTACAGCATCTTCAATGGCCTTTGCCATAGCATCAACAGCTGCCTGCTCTTCAGGAGCCTTACCTCTAACTACAGCATTTACTGCTTCCGTCACAACCGCAGCAGTTTCATCTGTATAAATGCTCAAATCAGTCGGAACTTTTAACAACGCCGCATCAACCGCCTCATAATTCGCCTCATCGGACACTACAGGCTCCTCTGTTGCACTCGGCTGATTCTGACCGTCACGCTCAGCAAGCTGATCCGATGTCATAATGTTGGTCTTTGCAGGTGTCTTTCCACTTTCTACTACACCGCCATTATCTGTCGATGACTGTGAGCCACAAGCAGCTAACGAAAGTGTCATTAAAAGAGCCAACATAAGACACAAAACTCGTTTCATAATATATAGACCTCCATTTGTAATATCGCAAAATAAATGCATGATTTATCCAACATATATAGAATAGCACAGAAAGATTGATTTATCAACATATTATCTAAAAGAGCCGTGAAAAGAATTATTCACGGCCCTATTTAGCGCAATTACTCTTCAAGGATATCATCTAACAAACTTGATTCAGACGCATCGTCGTCCTCTGGACTCTCCTCTTCATCATCAGACGTTTCTTCCTCTTCTGAAACTTCTGGAACGACAAGAGTTTCCTCTTCTTGAACTTCATCCTCAAATTCGTCATCATCCTGCTCTTCACAAGGCTCTTCATGAATCGTAGCGACTACATCTGCCACTACACCATTCGGATTACCCGAAAGATTAATCATTCGAGTACCCATCGCCTTTCGTGAATACACAGGTACCTTGTCAATCGGCGTCTTAATAATCTGACCGTTATCCATCATGATAACCAAATCATTGGAGATATCCTCCAAAAGGAACGCCTTACTGACATTACCAACCTTATCTTCAGCGGAAGTCTTTACGCAACGATTACCACGAGCGGTACGACCCTTAAACACCGTGAAGTCTTCACAACGAACACGCTTTGCATAACCCTTTTCCGTGATAATAATCACTTCTTTACCAAGTTCCTGCTTCTGCATAGCGATAACTTCATCACCCTTAGAAAGAGTGATACCCTTCACGCCACGAGCTTGACGACCCATCGGACGCACCTTCGCAACAGGATATGCTGCACAATAACCGTGCTTTGTGGTCACCATGACATTATCATCATCCTGAACGACCACTGTACTACGAACTTCGTCACCATCATCCAGCTTGATCATAAACAGACCATTAGAACGTACATGTGGCAGATTCGACATTGATACACGCTTGATAACACCACGCTTTGTAATCATCGTCAGATATTTATCTTCCGAATACTCATTCTCAGCAATCATGCCTGTGACAAACTCACCAGGCTGCAACTTAGTAAGAATACTTACAAGAGCCGTACCACGTGACGTTCTTGCCGTCTCAGCAATCTGATACGCCTTCATAGTGTATACACGACCAAAGTTCGTGAAGAAAATAATGTCAGACAGAAGGCTTGTTGAAATCATATCTTCGATATAATCTTCAGAAAGTGTTGCCACATGACTACCCTTTCCACCCTTCTTCTGCAGACGGAACGTACCAGGCTTCATACGCTTCAAATAACCGAAGTTAGTACGAATAATGACACAAGGTTCGTCTTCAATCAGGTCTTCCATCGTAATATCGGAATAATCGACCTTATGCTGAGTCTTTCTATCATCTGCATACTTACGACGAATCTCCTTCAGTTCCTTACGAATCTGCTTCAAAAGAACCTTACGGTTACCCAGCAATTCAGTACAACGAGTAATCTCCGCTGTCAAATCATTTAATTCATCGACCAACTTCTGATGTTCCAGACCAGTAAGAGCACGAAGTCTCAAATCCAAAATTGTCTGAGCCTGCATTTCATCCAGTCCAAACTTATCCATCAACTTCTGCCTTGCATCATCAGGATCTGCACCATTGCGGACAATATCAATGACCTCGTCGATGTCATTTACAGCAAGAATCAAACCTTCGACAATGTGCTTACGTTTCTCAGCCTTTTCCTTCTCAAAGACCGTTCTACGGCCAACAACATCCATCTGATGATCCAGATAATAACGTAACATCTGAACCAAATTCAACGTCATAGGATGCCCATCAACCAAGCACAGCATATTGGCAGAAAAACTGCTACGAAGCTTTGTATGCTGAAGCAGATTATTCATTACCAACTCAGGAATAGCAGACCTCTTTAATTCAATAACAATACGAACACCATGACGATTCGTCTCATCACGAACGTCCACTACATCCAGCTTCTTTTCACGACAATACTTCGCAATATCTTCAACAAGTGTCTTCTTATTGACCTGATACGGAATCTCGGTGATCACAATCTGCGATTTCTTGCCGACCTGTTCAATGTCATAGACACATTCCATGTCGACCTTACCACGACCCGTCTCATAGATATCACGATAATCGCGACCAAGAATGACAGCACCTGTCGGAAAATCAGGACCCTTTACAATGTCCAAAAGTTCAGAAACAGTCGTTTCTTTATCCTTCAGGTCATTCTCAATCATCTGTACCGTAGCGTCAATAACTTCACCCAGATTATGAGGCGGAATATTACACGCCATACCAACGGCAATACCCATCGAACCATTCACAAGAAGGTTCGGAAAACGACTCGGAAGAACAGACGGCTCATTCTCTGTACCATCGAAGTTCGGAACCCAATCTACAGTGTTCTTATCAATGTCACGAAGCATTTCATCGGCAATCTTTGACATACGAGCTTCCGTATAACGGTAAGCAGCAGGCGGATCGCCATCCATAGAACCAAAGTTACCATGTCCATCTACGAGCGGATGCCTCAGGTTGAAATCCTGTGCCAAACGAACCAGCGCATCATACACACTGGCATCACCATGCGGATGGTAATGCCCAAGCACGTCACCAACAGTGGTTGCGCACTTACGATACGCAGCAGAATGGGTGATACCAGCCTTATACATTGCGTACATAATACGACGATGAACAGGCTTAAATCCATCACGCACATCAGGCAAAGCACGGTCTGTAATGACAGACATGGCATAGTCAATGAAGTTACGACCCATAATATCAGGCAAACACACCTGTTCATAATGTGGATCATCTTCATTAATATCAAAAAATGTATTCAAATTCTTTTCATTATCCATATCTGACTCTCCTTAAGCATCAACATTTGCCAGATGAGCATTATCTTCGATATAACGTCTACGAGGCAATACCGAATCACCCATCAAAGTTACGACCAAATCTTCCGTCTCTTCAGCACGAATATCATCAAAATATACAGCTCTCATAATACGACGGTTAGGATCCATTGTGGTCTCCCAAAGCTGCTCTGGGTTCATCTCACCAAGGCCCTTATAACGCTGAATATTATCCTTACCCTTTGCAGGACCAAGCTTCTTCAAAAGAGCATCCAATTCTTCGTCCGTATAGGCATAATATTCCTTCTTACCTCTCGTCAGCTTATACAACGGAGGTTTAGCCACAAAAATATGACCCTGTTTAATCAACTCAGGCATATAACGATAGAAGAAAGTCAGAAGCAGAATCGCAATATGACTACCGTCAACATCGGCATCTGCCATAATCACAATCTTACCATAGCGAAGCTTGTTGATATCAAAATCATTACCAACGCCAGTGCCAAGTGCGGCAATAACAGGCTGAAGCTTATCGTTATTGTAAACCTTACTCGGCTGAACACGCTCGACGTTCAGCATCTTACCCCAAAGAGGAAGAATAGCTTGGAACTTACGATCACGACCCAACTTTGCACTACCACCTGCGGAATCACCCTCAACAATAAACAACTCAGTTTCATCCACATTCTTAGACTGACAATCTGCCAGCTTACCAGGTAATGTACTATTGGCCTCCATCGCAGTCTTACGACGAGTATTCTCACGAGCCTGACGGGCAGCATCTCTCGCCTGCTGAGCCAAAACAGCCTTCTCGCAAATCGCTCGACCGACATCAGGATGGAGTTCCAGATAAACTGTCAACTGCTCGCCCATAATGGTCTCAACGATACCACGAACTTCAGCATTACCAAGTTTCTGCTTCGTCTGACCCTCAAACTCAGGCTCCATAACACGACAAGAAACAACTGCAGAAAGACCTTCCTTCAAGTCCTCTGTGGACAAAGACATATCTTTCTTCTTAAACAGATTGTTATTCTTCGCATAGTTATTCAAGATACGCGTCATTGCAGCCCTAAAGCCTGTAATATGCGTACCACCTTCAGGTGTATGAATATTGTTGACATAGCCAAGCAAACGTTCCGAATAATCCTTTGTATGCTGAAAAGCAACTTCGACCTTCGTATCACCCTTCTCACCAGAAAGAACGATAATATCGTCATACATTGGCTCTCTACCCTTGTTCAAGAACTCAATATAACTGATAAGACCATTCTCCGAAGAAAACGTCTCAGTCCGCTCCTTACCTTCACGTTCATCTGTCAACACAAGCGTTAAGCCCTTCGTAAGGAAAGAAACCTCACGCATACGTTCCTTCAATGTATCGTAGTCATATTCTGACACACTAAAAATCGATGGATCAGGCAGGAAAGTAACTTTCGTTCCATGATCATTCACATCGGCAGTGCCGACACGACCAAATGGAACCGTTATCTTACCCTTGGAAAATTCCATTCCCCAAATCGCATCATCACCCTCACGGGTGACTTCAACACGAAACATAATAGACAGGGCATTAACAACAGATGCACCAACACCATGCAAACCGCCAGCACCCTTATATCCACCACCGCCGAACTTACCACCAGCATGAAGCTTCGTAAGTACGACTTCCAGAGCAGACTGACCCGTCTGCGGATGGATATCCACAGGAATACCACGACCATCGTCTTTGACAGTGATCGAGTTATCAGGATGAATCGTCACATCAATATGATGACAGTAACCTGCCATCGCTTCGTCAACACCATTATCCAAAATCTCATAAACAAGATGATGGAAACCACGCTCAGAAGTCGATCCAATATACATACCAGGACGACGACGAACAGCTTCCAAACCTTCTAAGATTTGGATATTCTCTGCATTATAATTCTCATGAATCTTAGCGGGAATATCATTCATAATCGTTCAATTACTCCTTTTCAATTCGTTCTAATACCATTTCTGTTTCACATACTTATTATATCACAAAAAACCTCATATATCAAGGTTTTTTGAAATTTACTCACCAGAATCTTCAGTCGTAGACTCGCTTTTTTGGTCATTCAACTTCGGTGAATATCCATTCTCATCAGTCAGCGTTCCAAACACACCAGAACCATCTGACACAACAGCTGTCGAAACAACCTCTTCAGGTGGCAAAATATCGGTTAAATCATCTAACGGTGCAACATCAAACGTCCATGTAATCGATGCGGTTAACTGCGTCGACACATAATTAAAATCCGTAACCTTCACACTTTGAATCACACCTTGTTTATCACAATGATAAACAACATAAGCTGACTTAGCCGCTTTTTCAAACACGCTATCGTCTGATGATGCAAAATCACCCATAATTGAAAGAATCAAATCATCCAAACCCACTTTCGACAAGAACTCAAAAGAGTCTGCTTGGATATCATAACCACCATCAACCTCTTGACGATGTGTGATCTGAAGGAAAGACGAATCACTAAAGATGGAATAATCCATCACACCGTGTCGTCCACCTACAACCTTCCAACCAGTCAGTTCATCGCCACCTTCATTTGTTTGAATATAAGTAGCAGGCGCATCTCCACCTACAACATAACTGTCACTCTTATGGACAAAGTCTTGTCCAAGCAATGACATCTTCATAACCATTAAACTATGCTCATCAACATCATGCACTTTACTTGCCGTTGTCATATTGACAACGATAGGGAGTCTCGTTGGTTCTTCGCCATCTTCTAACACAACAGGCGAATATGCATCAATATCCAATTGGCTTGATATTCCATAATCATCTGGCATATGAACCGTAAAAACATTACCGTCTGTAGATTCTTGATTCTGTTGCCGTGAATTGACAAACAAAAGCGTTCCGCCAACACATAAACCGACAACAACAAGAACACTTGCAAAAACAATCCAAAACTTTCGGCCCATTCTTATTATACCTCCCATATTAAAAGCCAAAAATATTCATTTATCAGGCTTTCTACTCAATGATAACACATTCACTAACCAAAATCAAGCTAAAACTATAAAATTATATAATATAAGCGGGTGTATACACACCTAAATAAAAACAACAAAACAAAGAAAAATCGTGTATAATATCAAGTGATATACACTACAAACATCGAAAGGAGAACCAAAAATGGTTACGAGAGAAGACCTTCTCGAATATGTTCGTGAGGAACACGAACGTCGAGGCAATAACCCCGACGATAAGCCCATTTTCAGTTTGTTCTTATTCGAACATCCTGATAAGGAACGCATCTACGATATGAAAGATGGTTCCAAGAAACCATCTGGTTTCCCCGACACAGGCGGGGCATATGAACCAGGGTTCTACTACAATCTCGACCATGCCATCGAAGCGATGAATGAAAACGCATGCGACATTCGAGAAACATGCTATAACGCAGGCTTCATTCTCTGCCGATTCGCAGGAATGTATGAATGCTGCGGAAGACACGCCCGTATGTACTTCGTCTGGGACGACGAAAAGAAAGGATTCTTCCAACAGGAAGAACCTGACATCTTTAAGCACATCGCATACTAAACATTCCACGAACATCCTCAATTCAATTCAAATTGGATTGGGGATCCTTTTTCTTCTCCATTGAAAAACCGAGTGCCATCCTGTATAATAAAATATACTAAATTCTAATGAAAGGAGCGCACATAATGGCAATTTTCGTAACAGGCGACACGCATGGCGCCGATCAGCTCGGTTTCTTTGACGTTAGCGGTTACATGCCCCGCTTCAACACAAGAAACTTCCCTGAACAAAAACAAATGACAAAAGATGACTACGTCATCATTTGTGGCGATTTCGGTGGAATCTGGTCTACTGACCGAAACAAACTCGCCGAAACAGCCAAAGAGAAACACGATTTGGATTGGTTAAATGAAAAACCATTCACGACATTGTTCGTACCTGGAAATCATGAAAACTACGACCGCTTGACTGGCATCAAAGATGAAAAACTGTTGAACAGTTGGCTGTTCGAAAAGATGTCAGACGAAGATAAAAAGAAATTCCGTCAAGGATACCCTCGTAAACAATGGCACGGCGGATACGTCCGTGAAATTCGCCCATCCATCTTAATGTTGGAACCTGGCGTATTCGAAATTGACGGCATGAAAATCTTCGCATATGGCGGTGCGCCAAGTCATGATATTTCTGGCGGCATTTTGAATCCTTCGGATTACAATAGCGAAACGCAATTCAAAAATGCCTATGCTCGCAAGAATCAAGGATCCTTGCCATTCCGTGTAAAAGGCATCTCTTGGTGGGAACAAGAACAGCCTGATACAGATGCTGAAAAGCAAGCTGAAGCTGCTTTGCAGGCCAACGACTACAAAGTCGATTTCATTTTCACACATGATTGTGCGACATCGGATCGTGCTATCTTAGGATACGGAGATGAAATCACCCGTATCAATCAGTTCTTGGAAATCATCAAATATAAAACGGAATATAAGCATTGGTTCTTTGGACACTTGCACAACAATGTGAACTTGCCAGGTCATAAAGAACATTTGATTTACGAACAAGTCGTTCAAATCGCATAACATGCAAATGGGTGTCTCTACACGAGGCACCCATTCTTTTTTTATAAAAAATCCGTTTTATGTTTGCAACCAGATATATCTTTCCAAATCGAACATGAGCCATTCAAAAATCACCTCAAACAATTACTTATTAAATTGAAATTTAAACGACCCAGTATTTGTCGCAACTTTCTGTTGCTCCAACATCTTCGCTTTCTCAGCTATCGCTTTCGCACGAGATTCAAGGTTGATTTTCTGTCTTGTATTGACACGAGCCTGCAACTCTGTTGCTAACACAGGTCCATCATGTACCCGAACATGCTTTCCATCTTCTCCAACCATGTTGTAATGCAATGCATATGATTCTTGCGTCAGAAGAACATTCACACAATCACCACGACCCTTCACGGCACTTGACGGCACATAAATTTTCGCGGAACCATATGGCGAAGCGGCATGTGGCACCGAAACGGCAGCCAACTTCATATCATTTTTTTCAAAATATTGAACCGCCTGATTACTCATATTATTCAACCAAACAGACCTCGCTCCATCGATACCTTTCGTCATTACGCAACCTCCATTCAATCAGCTATTTTCCTTGATTTTTGTAATAAAATTATACCACAAGCTACCAAAAAAATAAAGAGAAAAAAGGCCCGAATCTCAAAAAAGATTGAGCCTTTTTCCTTCTATCAAATGGTAAAATTTAAGACTTACTTCACATCAGGTTCGCTTGATAATTCTGCCGCGCTATCACCTGCTTGAATTCCCTCAAGCGATTTCACACGTGACTTAATATTAGACTTTGTACGTTCGTCCACACGGGACTTCAGTTCATCAGCACTAATGCCCTTATCGTGAACACGAATCTTATTACCATTTTCATCCTTAGAATTATAATTTACCGTATAACTATCTTCCTTCAAAGATACGTTATAAGATGTTCCACGTTCATTAAGTTTCACATCTTCCGCAGGAACATAAATCTTACCAGAACCATACGGAGATGAAGCGTGCGGTACTGACACAGCGGCCCAATCCTTATCGCCTTTATTAAAGAATTGAACACCATTCTTTGCCGTACTAATCATTACAGGATCCTTTTCAGGCGCTACAGGTTCAGATTGAACCTCAGCACTCGCCACAGGACCTGTGATATCAATACCCTTGCGTTCACAGAACACACGATATGCCGACATTCTATTGTGCAACTCACCAGGGCTAACGCTACGAGAATCAAATGAATCTGGATTCTCAACAGCATACGTCTCACGACGATCCAACATCAAATTATATGTACCATCTTCATTTTGTTTCACCAAATTTGAAGGAAGCGTAATTGAATCATTTACATGTGCTGGATCTAACTCATCGTCATATCCCCAACCAGCATCTGGCGTTCTAATAACAGCATAGTTTGCACCGCTACGCTCCTCAAAACTAACCAAATGATTAGGAACGTTACGAACCTCTTCTTGGTTCATCAAACGATCTGCCTCTTCGTATACTTCTTCACGAGAACGTAACTCAATCTCAGGATGTTCCTTTGCAAACGCAGCATCGTATTCCGACTCATGCAAACCACCAAAGAGCTTTCCCTCCTGTCCTGGTGCAACTTCGCCACGATCACGGAAACGATGACCATACAAATCCTTCGACCAGTCACTATACATGCTTGCATTCTCTGAAAGCATCATAGCGTCGTTCGCTACTTCCAAAGGAAGTTGCAAACGAACAGCAATATCAGGCATATGCTTATTCAAATAATCAGGATATGACATCTTACTATCTTCAGAACGACTATCCGTCCATCCTTCATAAGCCATATGAGCTACACGATTTGACAAAGCCCATTCGCGATCTGAATAACCTGCAATTTTATCCTCATAAAACTTATGAAAATCATCCTTACTCTTATCTTCCTGAGCCACAATTTCAGGCAAATCATTAAATGTCTTTGCAATCTCTAACAAGTTCTCGCTACCATAAAGATTTGCTCGATTACAATCAATCGAAAAATATTCCACATCAGAAGCCTTCCTTGGCGAACCATCACCATAGTAATATGGTTCTACATACAAACGCAAATCATTATCTTGAGGATGGGTCAAATCGATTGGCTTCCAGCCATTATCTTTGAACATTTCCTCCATCTTCGCTGCCATATCATGATCAGCTTGAGAGTAACGGTCTTCATTCGTAGCCATAATCATATCCCCCTTATTATTTTTCAAAATCTAAACTATTATCTGATAAAGTATGTATATCCTGCATCTCACTTACAGCTCGATAATCGGACATTCGATCCTTTACTTCAGGACGAACTGACACCATCGACTTCTTCGGTGTCATATAACGAGATAAATTCACGTTCTTAACTGGTTTGGATTTTCGTGACGAACCAACGGACGATATACCCATCGAACTCATCTTCGCTTGCTCGCCACGCTCTTCTTCATACACACGAGCATATTCTGAAGAGGATACATCTCCTAACAACTTGGGCAGCGAACCTTTCTCTACAGACCCTCGTAACAAAATGCTATCTGCCGTCGGCATACGATTTACATCCTGACTCAACGGATTTCGTTTCAAAAACTCGGTTCGCATTTCATTGTATTCCCACAAATTTTTGCGTAAATTCAAAGCATCTCGCACAGTCGCCATTGGCAACTGATGTTTCTCTGCAAGCTTATCCAACCGAACTGTTTTTCGTTTAGACTCATCTCTATTAAATGTTTCACCATCGCTTGATAAATCATAGTATAACTCTGCGCCCAATTTGAAATGTTCAGTTGGATGACCAGCAATTTTCTCATCATAGAACTGTTGCAATTCAGACTTGCTAACAATCATGCTGATTCTACCTCCCAACTCTCATCCTAGTCCTACTATACTACCAAACCAGCCATAATGGAAGATACGAAAACAAAAAGAATCTCCCAAAAACGGGAGACTCAAAACACATTCATTCGTATCAGAATTGTAATACAAAATGTAATACATTTTGAAACTATAACCCAATAATTCATTATACAATAGTTCCATCATACGTACAAGATGAAATCTTGACATTCGTGGTTAACAAAACCATAATAATAGAAAAACCGCTCATAAAGGAGACTACATATGCTAAAGAAAATAATCAATCGTGAAACGATTGCTTACATCATATGTGGCGGCTTAACAACACTCATCAACATTCTTGTTTTCAGTGCCCTGAATCGCACTATCGGTGAATCAAATATCATATGGTCAGAAACAATTGCTTTTGTTATAGCTACCCTGTTTGCATACATCACAAACAAATATTTTGTCTTTCGACAAAAAAACACATCTACAAAAGCAGTTATTCAACAAATCCTAACGTTTTTTACGGGCAGAATCATCTCATACGGTATTGATCTCATCTTAATGATAGGTGCAAGAGACATCCTACATGCAGGCAGCATCGAAATTTTACATATCAACGGACTAACCATTGCTAAAATCCCTGTTGCTATCATCGTTATTATCATCAACTACATATTTAGCAAAATCATCGTATTTCATAAATGAAAAAACGCCCCATATGAACCAAATCATACGGGGCATTCATCTATTTGAAGTTCTTACACTGCCTCAACTTCGAAACGATTATTCTGGGCTTCACCCATATCCGCTAACAGCGCAATCTCGTTCTCAGCAGCCTTCTCTGACGCATATGTCTTAGCACCAGACTTCTCAGGAGCATTTACAAAATGTCCTTCCTTCTTGGAAATTTTTCCAACATAACCAGTCTCATGGCTATAGATATTGATCCACTTCAAATTACATTTCATAATTACTAAACACCTCTTGCTTTCTTTAAAATCAAATAACCTATAAGTAACTGAATGAACAAATCATCCAATAATATTGGATTATATCACAAAAATGAAGCTATTTCAATAGAAAATCAAAATCTATTTGGATGAGTCTCCCAATTAGGATCAGAAGGCAACTTATTGCCTGCCCGATAATGATCTGCTGGAAACTGCATTTCCATCAATTCATGCAAATACACCTCAGCAGCATTCTGATATTCAACCGATGTGATTTCACACATACTACGAATATCATCTGCCATCATACACTCTACATCAAATGATTCAAACTCATAGTGACCCAAATAATAATCACCAGGCTGACCAATCTTCGACGACCGATAACGAAACCAATACGTTGGATGCTCGTCAAACGCCAAACAGCTTACTCGATACTCGTTCTCACAACGATTTGACACAACACGATAATATCGATTCATTTCAGGAAACATAGGATGAGAAACTTTATGCACAAAAAAACGCCCAACAAGATCCGAATTCTTCTCCACTTGCATCTGCATTCGTTTCTCATAATCTTGTTTCGACATATCTTTCAGATATGCTGACAAGTCATTTCTCGACATTCCGTGACGAACTAAAAAATCATTTAGTTCGGTTTGCATTTTCTTATTTTGATCCATGATAACTCTCCTTTTTGCAAAATTCAAAACTCAATTTATTGTATCACAAAAAGGTTCATTTATCAAATAAATTTATCCAAATTTCTTACAGTACCTCAACTAAAGAAAACAGCACAATCGAAACATTTTGCCAATTTCCGTTACACGTATACATAGCAATGTCGTCACTACCGTGATCCCAGACATTAATTCCATTCCAATCATACACATCATAGCCATCATTCGTGCCGCCGCCTACATAATAACAGGAATACACATATGTATTCCCACCATGACGGATAAATGCCTTTGTGCCAGAGCCACAACTACGAATACCAGAAAAACCTTGATTCGTATGATCGCCAATAAATGGCGTAGCACCCCAACCCGTCATATACACAGCAGAATCATCCGCGTCAACAACAGCCTGCGCATCTACATTATCATAATAACCAATCTGATATAGAGCTACATTAATCCCAACATCAGGAATATACAAACGACCATAACCGCCATAATTATCACAAAGAGATGTGGTAACACCATTATGGATATATGTATCAGACGAATACCATTCAGAGCACAAAGTGCCAGAACCAGTATAATATTTACCATCTTCTACTGTATCCATGGCATAACCACCATCTTTATATAAATAATAAGTAGCATCATCAGAAGATACATACGTTTCTCCTGTTTGTTGCACACCATTATCATCAAAATAATACACTATATCATTGATTGTCTGCCAACCAGTGACCAACAGACCATCGTCATTCAAGTAATAACGAACGTCACCAGATGTCAGCCAGCCAGTCCACATATGACCATCTTCAATAGAAAAATAATAAAGACCATCCTCCGTTTCCAACCAATCTGTTACCATATGACCATCGGCATCGAAATAATACTTCTTGCCGTGATCTTCTACCCAACCTTTAGATAAACCACTGCTTCTATCGAAATAGTAGGTTGAATCATCTAAAAATAAAAACCCAACATGCTGCGCACCAGTCTGGTCAAAATAAAAGGTTTTATCGTCTACATCGACAAAACCAATCTGCATAATACCCGACGAATTAAAAAAATATTTTATGCCATCTTTTTCTAACCATCCAACAGTTGCTTTACCATTCTCATCTAAAAAATAACGATTACCATCTAAGTCAAACCAACCCACACAAGGATTCGAATCCACATCATAAAAGTACGTTCCATCATCACTTTCAGATAACCCTTCAATACCGCCATCAAAATTTAATGTAATTTCATACACATTCGCTTTAACAGGCTTTATATCTGCCCCATCAACATCAAATGTCATGGCTGGAACCATAGAAATTTGATTGGCGGACACAAAAAGAAACATGATAATCGAAACTATCACTTTCAAAAACATTATTTCACCATCCTTTTATTCTATTTTTCAATGAAAGAATAGCAAAAACATTGATATAAATCAATGATTGTTTATCACTATTACAACATTGCCTAAACAAAACCAAAAATAAGACAAAAATACAACCCATAAATTTTCATACGAGTGATGCAACGAAGCCTATCTCAAATTACACAAAAGGCTTCTTTTTTATCACAAATTGAAAGGATTGACGTGTTTATGCATTCAAAACTAACCATACATCATCTTCTGCTAATAATTACATGTGCTATCGTATGTATAGGTTGTACTACAACGCTCACAGTAAATAAAGCAAACGCTTCTGCGACCATTGTGCCTGATGAAACCGAAACGTTTTCATCAACAACACCCGTTATCGTCATAAATACCGAAAATACAAATGCACAAGCAAACTCATCATCAACACCGTTTCACGGCGTTCGCAAATTCGAACTAAACTGGCAACCAATTGAAGCCAAATTATATCATCACAACATTCATGGATTAAACAATCGATTCGACCCATATGGTTTCACCATGTTTATCCCAGACATATTCAATGAAATTGAATCACTTGAATACAATCCAAATCGAATTGCAGCCTATCAAACGGAATATAACGATTATACACTGAGCATCACCAAAGAAACTTTCAATTATGAAACAAACGATCTTGACGATATCGCTTCTCAAATGATAAACGACGCCGATAAGACCGTTTGCCGAGCCACCATTAACAACCTTCAATTCATAACCATTGAATCTTATTCAAAAGATACATTACAACTCATCACCCACGCAAACAATTTCTACGATTGGTTCGACGAAAATGAATATATCGTTTTCCAATTCGAACCCATGAGTAATACAAAATATACAGACTTAACAATATCTATGTCAGGATCTATTCGACCCATGTTTCCAAAAGACAATCCAAACACATAGAAAAAGAGCACCCTCAAACGAGGATGCTCTTTATTTTTCTTACGAAAACATATTACTGCTGATACTCAGCTTCATATGCAGTCTTTGCTTCTTGGAACTCATTATCACCAACACCAACGTCACTAATGCTAATCAGCGTTGCATTTTCCAACCAAATAACATTCTCGGCTTCATCATAATGCACACGACCTGTCATTTGAACCCACTTATCGCCAGCAATACGATCTTTCCAATTCGTTGGAATAGCATCAATAATCTTTGCTTTAAATGTTGACTCACCATCCTGTGCTGACTCAACAACAATCACATCTTCTGCTGAAGCATCTACACTGCAATCCAAAGCAAAGACTGTAAAATATGTACCATCACCTTCACCATGTTCACGCATGTAAGAACGTACATAACCACTTGGACAAGCATCTGGATTAGTAGCATCAACCTGATTATAACCAACCATATGTCCGCCCTCTTCTTCAGGCTCTAACAGAACAGAACCATCTGGCTCAACCTCTGTTTCCGTTTCATCATCTGCAACAACAGATTCCGAAATCACAGAACCTCTTTCTGCCCGTGCGCCTGTACCAGGCTTCACAGAGGACATAATATTCCAACCAATCACGACAATCGAAACAATTGCCATTATCAACACAACAAGCCAAATCTTCTTGCGGTCATTATCCATACCTGTTCCTCCTTTACTTATTTCTTCGAAAAAACATCGTATTCCTTAGTTACTACGATATTCGGAATCAGATATGTCCAAACATCGTCGCGCATCAACTGGTTCAAAACAAACTCAACACCGTCGACTTGCTTCAAAATCAGACGCATCTGATTGAACCAAAATGCTTTCGCATCTTCATTATTCAAATCGACAACAGCTGCGTTCAACATAAAATGAAGAGCAATCTCATTTCCTGGGGTACGCTTCAGATAAATCTTTGTGTACCAATCCATGACATCACCATGTTCCGTCAAATTCTCAGCAATCACATGAAATGAATATCTTACATTCTGATGAATAACACAATAATAAGAAACATGAACACCATGTTCATCTCGCCACATACGCCAACGAACTTCTTTCGTATCAACCTCAGGCATTCCATCAGGCGCAAATGGATGATTAATCTGTGCTTGAAGCAACTCACAAAACTCATAAAGTTTTGTATCTAACTCTTCATTCGAATACTTATCTGGATTCGCATGCACATCCAGCAGATATTGCAATACAGCTTTTCTATCGGACATAATTTTATCCCCTAACAGCAGGACACACTGCTTTCATTTTATATGCATCAATTAACGCACATAACCAAGCAGATGCACTATCATATCCGAAAGAAGACTCCAATGTTTTTCCAGGAATATACATTCTTACAAAACCAACAGTTTGTAAATCATTCATGATACCCATGAAAATAGCACCATTTCCATGGTAAAAACGAATAGATTCCGTAAACCATCTGTCTATTTCTAAACGCTTTCTCGTCAATACAGACCGAATGGCCTGTAATGTCAAAAAGCCATCTCCAAAATAATACGATAACGCCTCAATCAGCAGATTGAATGATTCTGCGTACTTCGCATCAGCTACAATCTTCTTCTGCATCCAATAAGAAACCATTTGTTCCATATCAGCATCAGATAAAGGAAACTCTGTACGCAAATCATATACATAGTATATATCGTCTGCTTGGTTATATTCAAAAAACCAACCATCGCTGAACATAGATTCAGCTGTATAGATTTTTGCAGGATCACAATCACTCTTAAAAACAAACTGCTTGCGAACGTGATCATCTTCAAACAGCACTTTATACTCTGGAATAAAATTACGTTTTGAAACTACGTGTGCAAGCCCATCCTTATCATATAAAACGATTGAATCATTACCCCAAATATACACGCTTACTCTTCCTTTATCAAGCAAGTAATCGTGAATAATATCAATCAACGATTGATCTGAAACTGGCGGATGATTCAAATAAAAAGTTTTACCAAGCAAAACATTCTGTTCCAAACAGCCAACACGGCTTACCGTCTGGTTCTGTGATGTCCACTGATGTTCCCCATCAACAATTTTAGAAACCTTTTCTTTTCGAGATAAAAGAAAAGCGACTTGGTTTGGTCGTTTCGTCAATCCTTGACCAAGCAAGATCGTAGGATTTTCAATCCTTAACGCTTCAGCTTCCATAACATACCTCCGACATTGTCATTCAATATCATCGCTACGTTTACCAACAATCATGGAACACAAAACACCAAACATAATAAACGCAGCAAACACACCTGCAAAAATCAACAGCATGATATATTCCTTTCGTACCAAAACCATGACCTACAAACACAGGACAGAAATAAGATCATCATAAGTATACATCAAATCATCACATTTATCAATAGAAAAAGGAAAAAAGCTATAAAAAGACCCACCTTCACATCAGGTGGATCTCATTTACTTCGGAAAATCCTTAACACGAGGCTTTTTTCGAAACACATGTGGCGATTTCACATACTGTTTCATAAACTGCTCACCCTGCGCACATATCGTATCATAATCATCAATTCTATTCTCATTAATCAAATGCTCGATAACTTCTGCATAATCACTTCGATAAAGACGCCAACCATAAAGATCCTCATACTGAGATGCGTCTTTATAATTGAACGGACATAAGACATAAAGGCCGTCAGGTAATTCGCCTCTATCACCGCGAATTTTACTAACGGTATTCACCAAGGCTCGATCACTGGTATTCTGATACGACCAAATGCGATACCGTTCATTCTGATATTCCAAATACATATCCGTATGATCTGCAATATCATCCTCAGGACTACTACGATAACATACAGCATCGGTCAACTGATCTGCCAGTTTCCCAGGTAAATCCATTTCTCTCAAAAAGGCTGGGAGCGAACGAAGCCCTCGACCAACAATACCTGTAATCAAACCCTCATTATCAAAATGCTGATTGCATTCATGAATAAGTCTCATCATATATGATACAGGAGTTAAATAACCCTCATTTAACGCATCATAAAAGACTTGCGAATAACTAATCTGTCTCAAAGGACCCTCATACTTATAAGGAATACCCTCCACTGAATATCCATTCATCATCTTGTCCGTTAAATTCTGCATTTGCAGTATCGTCTTCGCTTGTTCAATTTCTTCTGCAGGATAACCATGACAAAACTTAAGACCATCAACGTAACTACGTTTCGCCCAAGCTCCCATGTATTTACGAACATTTTTGATATCCAAGGAACCAGTCCTCCTTCTATCGGGTAACTATTGACGAAACAATTCCGTCAATATGACTAATGTAACACAAAAGTTAGACAAATGCAAGTTTTGATATATGATCAACACATAAATGAACAAAAAATAAGGGACTATCAAATTGATAGTCCCTTAAAAACATACTACATTTATAAAACTCCCATCAACGTGAGAACTTATGTGTTTCGTAAGCAGTTTCCAAATCTGCAATTACATCTTCTATCGAAACAGGCGTACAAGCATGTGCATCTACACCGACATTATACATCCAATAATTTTCTTCACCTGTCTTTTCATCTCGAAAGAAACAATGTTGTTGATGTGTATGACCAAAAAGATTTATTAAATCTTTTTTCGGTGAACGATCATCACCATGCATACACAATGTCGGATAATGACTCAAATAAAAACGATATTTACCATACTTCACAATTGTTGCATACACAATCTCTACGACATTGTAACATTCACGATATAACCGCTCACGAGTATCTGTATCGTGATTTCCCAAAATAATATGGATACGTCCTCTAAGTCGCTTGATGAACCAAAGACCACCTTCATTATTATTCAACATCAAATCACCAAGGACATAAACATCATCATCTTCTGTCACAATACGATTCCAATTGCGAAAAATCGCATTGTTCATATCGTAAACATTTGTAAAACCTCTCGGTTCATACAAAAACGGCTTATCGTGACCAAAATGAAGATCTGATGTAAAATAAATCACGATATCACCTCACTATTAATCCTTAATGATAACATCTCCAGAAACATCCGTCGAATATGTGAACCGAATCACACCATCCGATTCAACATAATCAATACTTCCTTCGATGATATATCCAGAACCTTCTAACGAATGCAACACAGCAAGCATCTTTTCAGACTTACCTTTAACGTCAGCCTCCTTATAAGCATCACTCTTCATAAGTGACGCAACACGCTGATCCACATAATTCATGATGTTCTCATTGGCTTCCTGCTTTGTATATTTACGTGTTGGTTCTACTTCATATTCTTCAGCAACACTGCCAGATTCAACAACATTATCGGCACTTGCTTCTGAACTACCACAAGCAACCAACGTCACACATGTCATAACAACAAGTAACAAAACAATCAATTTCTTCATTTCGATACCTCAATTCATAAATTATATAGCTTCGCCATTCTTTGTTTTCTTAGATACTTTCCTTGCATGAGCCATTTCCCACACATAACGGATAAAAACATCCCAATTTAACATGACCTGGTCATAAACATCAATCTTTTTTTCCTGAAACGAATCACTGGGAGGCCAATCCGAAAGAATAATCTCCCATTCTGCCTTACTCCAGAAATAATATTGAAGACTCTTTTTAATTTCTAACGAAAACACCTCAAAATCGTCCTTATATCGCTTATAAATTTTCCGCACATCGTCCATAAAACGACCATGCCGAAAGATATTATATGCAGTAATATTCCGACAATTCATGTCTTCCACATAAACATACCATTCCATATCACGCATCGACAAACACCCCTTTCGTCATGTATTTCTGCTACAATCATAACATAAAAAGACTCATAAATCAATAAAAAAGCCGAAATCTTTCGATTCGGCTTTTCGTCTTATATAATCAATTCAACAGATATGTTTTTCGTACAGGCTTCCACTGAATCTTATCTTTCAGCTTCGGATACGAATCAGAATCCAGTTCAATCATGTCCAAAACATTCTCATCCTCATCAAAAACGCCATAGTACGAAAACCAAGGTTTGATACCAACAACATCTTTTTCTTCTATACGAAGTAAAATATTGTCTCGATTTGCAAACTCAACATCATAACCATGATCGATAAGTGCGACATACATCTTACATGCTGTCATGTTGGCGGGAAATGCACCACCTGTCAAATACAAATGACCATCCATCAAATATAAATGAATGCTATGCTGCCCCGTAAATGAAAACATAATTTCAAATGGATGACCACCAACATACGTATATGGAGGTTCGTGTTTCAGCCACCTCTGGAATTCTTCCTCCGAATCCAAATCAACGGTCTGCAAACCGTCATCTCGCCCATCGGCATACCGATAATACAACTCTTTCGGTGTTACACCACCATAACGACGATGCTCTTCATCCGTATCCGTAAATAACGTACCACCATCATCCAATCCGACAGCTCGATAACAAACCGCACACGCTTCATAAAATTCGCGCGCAGTTTTCGGCACAGTTGTTGTGGTCGGTTTCTCAAGCATTAACACCTGCTTCTCATGCTCAGACAAAGCATACTTTGTCTTTTCTTCAGGATAAACCTCCCAATACGCATGCCTTGAAATCGTCCCAACACGCAAATGATACGCCAAATTCTCTTTTACCCAATCATTATAAACGCCTTTCTTCAACATCTGCACAACATCATTTACAATCGAAATCAAACCTTCGATAAATTCTGTTGCATCTGTTTCGGGCCATTCTACTTCGTTCCTATCATGAAGGCTCAACACATACATATCGTTGATATACACGCCATAAAACGGCTCATCTTCCCAATCTAACTGTTGATAAATCAACATACAATCAAACCAACCATCTGTTTCATGATTGTACCAATCTCGAAGCTGCGCTTCCGTACCGTCATGCAATTTCTTATAATCTTCGAAACTTCCTTTTGGAAGATAAAAATAAAAACGCTTCTTATGACCATTCTCATCTGGTGCTATCGGACTTGCTGCATCAAATAATTTCAGCAGCAAAGCCTGGGAAGCAGCATCCAACTTCATAACGTCCGAAATACCATTATCATAATACTCTATTAATTGCCACATTTGCGGTGCAGTAAACATCGAACCACCACCCTCCTAATAAGCAATATATTGCTCATTAACATTTGTTTTGATCAATAACATGCAAAATGTTACTATTTAAAATTTCTGTTCGATTCGTCGTAATCACACGTTCTTTGCTACTATCATAGCCACAAACACAACGCCAAATCACAACAGGACTTCCAGCGACATACGTCATCGAAAAGGTCATATACCGACCACATCTCGGACAAACCATCATATCCGTTCACCTTCAATCTCACGAAATAATGCGTCCTTAAGTAACTCACCGACATCATCTTCAGGCTTTGCATAGATCGTAACGGTCTCAGGCACCTTCACGAGACGAAACGTCATCTTTACAGCACCTTTATTATATCCATTCCAAGCCCTACGCAGATCTTCCTCAGTTCCATCAATCTCGACTTGTCGTCCACAATTCCAGCACGATGCAATAAACCCATGCGTGCCGTCTTTATAAGTATGACAGGAAATGGACAACTTGTCATTCCCACACGCGCAACGATTATACCCTGGTCGTGGCATGTTACCCCAACATGCATTTGTCGTCCATTCCCTATACATAAGCAATCTCCTTTATTGAATAATCCTTACAAACGCCGTAGGCGTCATACAATACATATCTGCAATAAGCGTATCACTATCTGGGTTGGCTACATGAACAATCTGTCCGTCACCGATATAGATTCCACAATGCTCACCCCAGTTATACGCCACGATATCTCCTGGCTCTAATTCGTTCTCCGAGATGTTCCCCATCGCTTGAAACTCACTCGCTGTACGAGGGACACTCATTCCATACGTTTCGTAAATCAAATGTACGAATCCCGAACAATCCGTTCCTGTCTCCAGTGAATTTCCGCCATACACATATGGCAAGTCACCTGCAAAGGAACACGCATAATCCACTAACTTTTCTCTCAGTTCATTACATTCCTTCTGCTATTCTTCCAATCGCTTCAAGTGCATCTCATGAATCTTGATGCACAATTCATCTTTGTCAAGCAAATCAAACGGTGTTGCATAAACAGGAAGTACCGAACAACCGATGACCATAGTCATACAAAAAACAAAAACAACCAACTTAATGACAATCTTTTTCATAACAATCAAAACCTTTCACTGTCATAAGAAATAACATACAGATATTTTCAAACGTATCACCCTTGGCGATACGCCATAAACTTATTCCATCTCATTCGGATGGTCTTGCATATAGTTCCATACAAAACGATATTCTGGCGTCTGTTCAAAAGCGATGCATAACTGCTCAACTTTCGTTCTACTGTATTCGCCACGCTTTAACCATTCGAACAACAGATTCATCAAATCAGTTTCCAACTGATCCTCAAAACCAACACAAGCAGCATCATCTTCTTGTGCGGTCAAACAGGCTGTGTCATTTCTATAATGACTACACATCTTACATGTTCGCTTCGATGACCCAAGATACACACAAGGCATATCTGCATCTACAGCAAAGTATGATGTGGGGAGACTACAAACACCCATGGCAGCATCATTTCCCCCGAAAGGCATATATTTCTTACATTGACCACAACATAACATACGCCTTGCTCCTCATGTAAAAATTATCGGACATAGGTGTATCAATACATCATGTCCGATATGCCAAGTCTATTCAAACTGTACTAATACAATTTTAGTTCATTTTTCAACATTTTTTCACGCAAAAAGACACAAAAATCGGATTAAAATCCGTTAGGATTAACGCAAAGGACCATTGTAATCGTCATCCGCATCTTCCATAGCTTGATTAAAACGGTTTGCAAGCTTATCCTTCGCATTCTTGCCAGCTTCAGCACCAGCACCCGCAAGCATTTCAATCACTTTTGAAAGGATATAAATCAGGAAACTGCCGAGACGACCAATGAGACTCGCAACCCATAAAATGACGTTGTTCAAAAAATTCATATTCTTTACTCCCTTCTATGAAAGTTAAAAATCATGTTACCTATTTAATACCATAAATCAGCGCATTTATCAAGAGAAAATACTAAAACAATCTCTATGAACACTAAAAATTTCAAAAGAAAAGAGGGCCCTCCAAAGAGAGTTCTCTTTTCATAGAATATCAATTCTGATCTTCTACATACCAGTAAACGTTATCCGAAATTGGCATTCCATTCTCATTACTAAATGTAATCTCAAATGTAAACGTATCGTCCTTGTTCGATTCAGTAAGCTCAGACCCATCCTTAGTGATCTTCAAAACACCTGGACGAGTATGATTATCAAACGCAACACCATCTTCATCATAGGTAACGTCAGCAGTTAAAGCACCTTCAACAGGTAAATCAGCCGTTACCGTCATATAATAACCATAATTGACCATATCTGTCCAATTATTATTTGTTGTTGGATAAGCATAACTATTATACAATACACTTAATGAATCGCCGTCAACATCAAATTCATCTGTCAAATACTCTTGGTCTTTTCCATTTATATAATAATACTGCTTCAAGGCTGTATTTGGATTAAAATCAGCACCATATGTCTGCGTACGCACTTCCTCATGTGCACCTTGCCAAATATAAAACTGACCTCTCGGATTCGTATACTTTACAGTCACATGTAACTTATCGGCACCAGGAATCGTAATAACATCCGTATAATACGTACTGCTTGAGTAATCATACTTCTTTACGCCATTATCCAAAATATTACTCGAATGAGATACAACATTGACACTCTCCACATCACCAGCCAATTGACCAACAAGAACCTTGACTGTTTCCTCATGTGTATCATAATCAATGCTATTATCCTGCGGATCTATCTCACGAATAATATATGTATGCGCTCCAAGATCAGCTTTTGTATATTCAATCGGATCAAACTGGATGAAACCGCCATCCACAACAAATTTCGTTTGAATTACATTGCGATTCTCATCAAGTAATTCAAATTGATAAGTACCTAACTTAGCTGGATGACCATCTAACTTTTTCGTTCCAGTAAACTGAACCGTTACAATATCAGGCTGATACTTGTTCCAAAACGATACAGCAGACTCTTCCAACGCCTCAATGACACCTGAAGCATTTTCTTGTTGAACAATCACCCATCCGTCAGGCGTAAGTTCATAGACTTGGTATGACGTTCCTGCTGGAATGTCATTAAATGTCGCCTTTTCACCAGCCCTGATATCGAAGGTAAAGCTACCATCCTCCATATTTACAGAAAAATCGGTTCTTCTCCAAACAGCATTCAATTTGATATGAACATCCTTTGTACCAATATCATTAGGCCCACTATAATGATACCAATAAAGCCTGCCGCCATCAGAAATCGTCTTATAAGACGATACTCCAGAACCATTGTCAACCGAAGGATCTAAAGCCCAATGGTCAAACTCATAACCAGGTTTTACATAAGTGTTCGCAGGCAAATCAATACTATAATAATTTCCAGCATTATATTCAGGAACACCTTTTTCTACATGAATCTCTGGCATCGAACCCGTAACACCAGCACCGCCGTCAAAAGACACATGAACATTAAATGTATCAACGGTATACTCCCACGTACCAGCTAACGATTCTGGATCATTATAATACGCCCTCGTTAATGCACGATAATCATTCTTATTCCAACTTGATGCATACGCTTCTGTATTTGCTTCTACATTGCGCCAACCAAATACGGTATAAGAATCATTAACGATATAGTTTGAACTAGCAGGCTCATCAAGTCCAACTCGACAATCATAATATGGCGGCAAACCGAACCTGAAATTTGGTCCAATCACAAATTTCTTCAAATGATACTTATAACTACTATAATTATAAGTATGTGCATATAGCATTGAACTAAATTGATCAGGATTTGTCATACCACGCATGTCAAAATTACGAACATCAATAAACTCAATGGGCGACCAAGAAAGCATGCACATACAACTCTGTAAACTTGGCGTATAAAAACTTGATAGATCTAATTCATGCATACTCGCCATAGAAGCAAACATATAATCCATATTTGTAACATTACGAGTATCAAAATTAGATACATCCAACATAGTTAATTTTTCACAATCATAAAACATCCAAGACATATCTGTGACTTGATTTGTATTAAAACTCGACAAATCAAGCGATTGCAAATTTTGACACTGCCTAAACATGTCCTTCATTGTTCGCACACTACGAGTATCAAAACTTGATAAAGTCAAAGATTCTAAGGCATAACAATAACGGAACATAGCCTCCATCGATGTGACATTTCTCACATCAAAACTTGATAAATCAAGAGATGTCAACTTAGAACAATTCTCAAACATAAAATTCATATTTGTAACACGCTGTGTATCAAATCCTGTTGCATCAAATGATTCCAAATTAGATAAATATTCAAACATTCTTGACATATCGCCTTGTCCGTGAACAATACCGTCAAATCGGACAGATTTCACCTGATAACCATATCCAGAACACCAAACAGGACTTGAATTACGATTACTCCTATACGTAAACGTCTGTTCAGTACCATCGCCTATAATCAATTCATAATCAGACGTAATACGCCAATCGACGCCATCGTATACACCCCCATCAAGGTCACCTTCTTGCTTGGCAGCATGTACCGTCTTCGCAGGCACCATTGCAAGCATTACAGCCACTATCATGGCGATGCAAAGCAATATACCTTTCATTCCTTTCTTCATACTGAAATACCTCCATGATTCTTTATATATTCTTACATAAAGAAACGCCTCGATAATAAATGCAAGGCTATTCAACCTCGCATCTTCCTATCAAGGCGACGTCTATTATGACTTTTACGTGCTCAAAAAATAAGCACATATCGACCAATTCTTACTCAATTCTTTACTCTCATAATATACTTGAATTATCAGTCTTTTTCAAGACACTTATCTTAATTCTCGACGTACCAATAAATATCATCACTGATCGGCATTCCATTCTCATTACTAAATGTAATTTCGAACGTAAACGTATCGTCCTTGTTCGCTTCGGTCACATTGGCATTCTTCGTAATACGGAGAATACCTGGACGAGTCTTGTTCTCAAACTTAATACCGTCTTCATCATAAGTAACTTCGCTACTCAACCTATTGCTACCAGCAGAAATATAAAATCCATAATTCGAATACTCTTTATATATCGGAATTGTGGATGGATATGCATACGAACAATATAATACAGTAATCGTATCACCTGGAACATCCAATTCCTCAGTAATTAGCATATTATCTTTATCATTATTATATGAATATGCCTTATACGCAGTATTTGGATTTAAAGCCTCCGTATAACCAGAAATGCTTCCATTCGAATTTGCTGAAAGATTTGCAATCTCAACACTATGATCACCTTGCCAAATATAAAACGAACCACGTACATTCGAATAATTCATATTCAAATGCAACGACTCAGCACCAGATTTACTTAATACACCTGTATAAAGTTCATAACTTCCATAATCATGCAGTTTATTTCCATCATCATCAATATTTGGCGAATGAACACACACTTTTGAATCAGCTACCGATACACGTACATGAACAACTTCTTCATGACTATCATAGTCAATGCTATCATCTTGTGGATCAATCTCTCTCACAAAATACGTATGCTCACCAACATCAGCTTTTGTATATTCAATCGGATCAAACTGAACAAATCCACCATCCAATACAGTCTTTGTCTGAAGTACATTCCTGTTTTCATCAAGAAGTTCAAACATATATGTTCCTTCTTTCGCAGGATGTCCATCTAACAACTTTGTGCCTGTAAACTGAGTTGTTACAACATCAGGCTGATACTTGTTCCAAAATGTGGCTGCCGATTCTTCAAGAGCCTCGATCACGCCAGAAGCGTTCTCTTGCTGTACAAGCACCCATCCGTCAGGTGTAAGTTCATATACTTGATATGTCGTTCCTGCGGGAATATCCTTGAATGTAGCTTTCTCACCAGCTTTAATGCTGAATTCAAAAGCACCTTCATTCATACTTATATTATGATTATCTTTTTCAAACATAGCTGTTAATGTAACGGTAGAACCTTCATCATAAATACCTGCAGGAATCGTACCGTTATTCTCATACTGATGCCCCTGTCCATCATCCCAATAAACAAATGAATGATCGAAAATATAATATTCACAAGACGGTAGTACAAATTCTTCCCCATATACAGCATATGAACTCTTCATAGATCCAGCAGCACCATCAGCAACATAATTTATATTATAGCCAGGTACTTTTTCCCAAACCCATGTTCCTTCAATTGAATCAGTATCATTTAAGCTAAGCAATTCACTTGCGTACAGAGCGCCTTCTTTTTCACCTTCCAAAATCCATTTTCCTGTATATGGATATTTAGAAGAGGCATTTGGAATATCACCCCAATAATGATACCTAGCAATATTATTACCCTTGTAATAATAATTCGGACCAAAAACTATCTTTTTCAAATTATTACAATACGCAAACATGCCATGTAAATCAGTACAACGATGCGTATTAAAGTTCTGAATGTTAATAGATTCAAGAGACTCACAATGCGCAAAAATTTGACCAAGATTCTGCGCACTTGAAGTAACCCAATTCGAAACATCTAATTCTTCTAAACTTAAACAATCCTCAAACACACTATCCAAACGTGTCACATGACTCACATCAAATGACGATACGTCAACACTCTTTAAACTTTTACAACCCCTAAACATGTGTTGCATTGTTGTTACACGATCGGTATGCCAATCAGATAAATCTAAAGTCTTAAGACTCGCACAACCATCAAATACACCGCTCATATCTGTAACAAGACTCACATCTAACCCAGAAACATTAGCAGATTCCAAACTAGTACAACCACGAAACATCCGTCTAATATTCGTTAATTGACCAGCATTTAATGTAGATAAATCAACAGAAACCAAACTACTACAGTATTCAAAAACTTCCGCTAAACTCGTAACCTTTGGTACACGAAAACTAGATAAATCCACAGAACGTAAGGAACTACAATAACGAAACATATCGCCCATATAACGAACATTAGTGGTAACAAAATTGCTCAAATCAAGATCTATAAGATTTTCGCACATATAAAACATGTCAAGTAAACTTGTAACATTACTCGTATCAAAATTAGAAAGATCCAAATGTTGTAAACTAGAACAACGACTAAACATATAAGACATCGTTGTTGCTCTAGAAGTATCTAAATTACGGAGATCCATCTCTGTACAATTGACCATATTTGCAAATAAAGAATAACACCCCGCAGCAGTATTTACACCTGGCAATACCTTAACTTTTTTCACTGATTCCGCATAAGCACTCCATGAAGGAGATGCAGAAACGTAAGAATCAAGAATGCCAATAAAGCCGTCCGTAGGAGGACTAATCGTCAATACACCATCCGCATCAATAACCCAGGAACAAGTACCTGATGTTCCTGACGCAATATCATCATCAGCGGCTTTCACTACATTCACGCCAAATATGGTAAACAAACCAGCACACAGCACAAATGCCAACAACAAGCCTAATATGCCTTTCATTCCTTTCTTCATATTGAAATACCTCCATAACTCTTTATATTTTTACATAAAGAAACGCCCCGATAAGAAATACAAGGCTATTCAACCTCACATCTTCCTATCAGGGCGACGTCTCTTTAACTCTTAAATATCCTTATGGATATAATCGACCATTCATTTATTCAATTCTTTACTCTCATAATATACCTGAATTATCAGTATTTTTCAAGATTCGAAAGCATTTTATTTCTAGTCTGAACCACTTTGCCATCAGAAAAGCACCCCAGTCGGCTCTTGCCTTCTGGAGTGCTTTCCTTTTGTCTGGAGGGATTTCTATGAAGAAATTCATATGTTACTCAGTAAGCAAAACTTACTGGAATAACCAATTCATTACGAGGATTATTCATCCTCATCGTCATCCTTCTTCTTACGCAGCAAGAAGAATAATCCACCTGCAATAACCACAACACCGACAATTGTAAGTACAATCGCAGTTGTGCTACCAGTAGCAGGAAGTGTCACTGTTGCCTTGTTCGTGAATGTCAGATCCAAATTATCTGCATCCACCAGTTCTGCTTTCAGAATACCATCT
>OCVV012887444.1_pt1 | contig 112779 bp, 86 predicted proteins | sample 1539721 | NCBI WGS metagenome assembly OCVV01 (sample SAMN02144230, study PRJEB22623) | gut metagenome | biome: sheep rumen | host: Ovis aries | place: New Zealand
GTATCGCGCCTTGTTCGCGTTCATCAATATGCACGGTGTCGTAGGCGAGGTGACCGTGGCGATGAACTATGCGATACAGGCCTCGCTCATTATTCTCTTCATAGCCCTTGGCGTGGCCATACCCAACGTGTTTTTCCGCAGGATGATACCAGCATATGACGGGCAGGTGGTTGATGTGTGGTACACGCTTGACGGCATCCGCCTGCAGGGCGAGCCAGTCCTGCGTGGTGTCTATGTCAATCAGCGTGGTGAGAAGAGGGTGGTGAAATGACCTTCTGCTCAGTGGTTTAAGTGAAAAGTAACTTAGATTTTTCACTCTTCACTTTTCACTTTTCACTCAATAGTGTTTCTGCTCAGAACCTCCACCGATGTCCGTTCGCTTTCCGCTTCGGCTGCGTTCCTTGCCTTGCAGAAAACTACTCCCATCCCCCGTTCTGTCAAAAAGTATTATTAATTCTTTTCGTCAGAACGTCCACTTGAGGGCTAAGGTGGGGTTGATGAAGGTGTCGCGGTTGTTGCAGGTGTTGTAGATGAAATTGTGGCTGATTTCCCACTCGGTGCCGACGCTCAGGTTCACGTCCTTCATGCCGGGCAGGGTGTTGAAGTTGTACCAGAACTGTGGCTCGGCGAGCATCACCAGTTGTCCGTGGCCGTTGGCCTTCTCGCCGCGCCAGAAGTCGATGAAGCCGCAGAAGGTGCAGGCTTTGCGGGCAAAGGTGGTGCTCCACACGCCAGTGAGTTGGAGGCTGGCATAGGAACGGGTGTCGTCGTAACTCTTCAGGTATTGTTTGTACATGAGTTGCACGGAGTAGGTCTTGGAGAAGTCGGCAGAGTGGCCTCTCCAGGAAGCACCGATGAGGCCTGCCTGCTGGAAACTGTTTGTGCGTCGCAGACCACCGTTGTACTCGATGTGGGCGGCGAAGGGTGAGTTCTTGCCCAGGTTGAACTCGCGTGAAATCTCGGTGTAGGCTCCTTCGGTGAACTTGCGGCTAAGGTCAACATCGACGAAGTAGTACCACGAACCCCATTTGTCGGCCTTGAACTGTTCGAGTGTGATGGTCACTTTCTGCCGTTGGGGTTCTTCGTCGGGGTAGATGTGGCGGCCGAAGTCGTAGTGTACCTGGATGTCTTGTGCCTGAACGGCGATGGCTGCGATGAGCAGCAGGAGAGTGAGAGTTGTTTTTTTCATTGTTGTTTTGTTATTGTGTTTAAGTTTTACAAGTTGCTCAATTTCTTTGGGGTGAAAGGAGTGAAAAGTGAGTTTTAAGTGAAAAGTGAATAGTGAAAAGTGAAAAATCTGAGTTACCTGCCATTCGGCTTGTTGGCATTTTGGCATTTCATTAGTAAAAGTAACTTAGATTTTTCACTTTTCACTCTTCACTTTTTGGGGAGTGCTACAGCAGTATGTATCTCAGCGTGAAGAGGATGGCCAGCACCACGAGGGTGGGGTTGAGGTTCTGCCACTTGCGGCCCATCGCGTTGAGCACCACCCACGAGATGATGCCCAGCAGGATGCCGTCGCTGATGCTGCTGGCCATGGCCATGGAAAACAGCGTGATGAAACAGGGAAGGCCCTCTTCGTAGGAGTTGAAGTCGATGTGTATCACACGCATGAACATCATCAGTCCCACGATGATGAGCGTAGGGCTGGTGGCTGCCGAGGGGATGGCCAGGAAGAGGGGCGAGAAGAACATGGCGACGGCAAAGCACACGGCGATGGAGAACGAGGTGAGGCCCGTGCGTCCCCCCTCGCCCACTCCGGCTGCCGACTCCACGTATGTGGTCGTGGTCGATGCGCCCACGCAGGCTCCCACCGTGGTGGCGATGGCATCGGCCAGCAGGGCACGGTTCACACCCGGTATCTTTCCGTCTTTCTGCACCATGCCTGCCGAACCCATCACACCGATGAGAGTGCCGAGCGTGTCGAACATGTCGATGAAGAGAAACGTGATGATTACCAGCAGCATGTCGAGCGTCAGGATGTTGTGCCACTCGAACTGCATGCACAGCGGTGACACATCGGGCGGCATGCCTATGATGCCCGTCAGATGCGTCTCCCCCATCGGGATGCCGATGAGGGTGGTGGCCAGAATGCCGATGAGCAGCGCACCCTTCACACGGTAGATGAGCAGAGCCGCCGTGAGCAGGATGCCCACGATGCAGAGCAGGGCCGAGCCGCTGCCCAGGTTGCCCAGCGTGATGAGCGTGGCCTGATTCTCCACGATGATGCCCGAATTTTTCAACCCCAGCGAGGCGATGAACAGTCCGATGCCCACCGAGATAGCCGCCTTCAGTTGCATGGGGATGGCGTTCACCATCATCTCGCGAATCCGCGTCACACTCATGATGATGAACAGGATGCCCTCCAGCAGGATGGCCGTGAGCGCAAACTGCCACGTGTAGCCCATCGTGAGGCACACCGTATAGACAAAAAAAGCGTTCAGACCCATGCCCGGGGCCAGACCGAACGGCATCTTGGCATAGACGGACATGACCAGAGTGCCCACCACGGCTGCAATCACCGTGGCCGTGAACACGGCACTCGTGTCCATGCCCTGGTCGGCCAGAGCCGAAAAGATGTTAGGGTTCACGGCCAGAATGTAAGCCATCGTCAGAAACGAGGTCAAGCCCGCCATCAACTCTGTCTTCACATTGTGCTTCGTCTTGTCGAAGCCAAACAGTTTTTCAAGTATCGCCATGTCGGAGAAATGAGTTTTAGTGAAAAAATCTAAAAAATCTCGGCAAAGGTACAACATTTTTTTAGTATGCGAAAGGAAACGGAGAGAAATGTGGGAAAAAGAAAAGGGGCAAAAATAACAATCTAACAATCTGATAACGAAAAGAGGGTGTGTGTTCGCTTTACGTACTAAGATTGGCATCGAACACTATTTTTTTCACTGCCGCCCTCTCAAATCAATGAGCCTCGCACAGACGCATCAATGAGCCTCGCACAGACACATCAATGAGTTCCGCACACACGCGTGTCTGTGCGAGCATCATTTGTTCGTCTGTGCGGAAGTCATCCATCAGTGTGTGCGGAAGTCATTCATCGGCGTGTGCGACACTCATTTCTCAGCCGTCCCGAAAGGTGTTAATTTGTTAATTTTCGCTCCGTGCGTGTGTATCCTAAAATCCGCAACTAATAGTGATGCTAACTAATTATGCAGTTCGCTTCTCCATCAGACGGTAGTCTTGCCAGTACAGGCATGATTATGCATGGGTCATGCCCAGTTTCCCCTTACCCCGTCAAGCATTACAGGGGCTTTATGCTGCCATTAACCCGCGAATTCGGTTTCTTAGCCGTCTGTGAATGCAAAAGGGTTCTGATATGATTTGTTGTCCGTATAGATATTCAACTGATAGTGTCTTGCCGTTCTTATCCACTTGGCTGGCACGCTGATGAACTTGAACACGAAGGCTTTGATGCGGCTTGTCTTCTTCAGTCCGAAGGCTTTTGTGTCAAGCCTGTCCATAAGGAACTTGTAGAAGTTGCGTATGAGTGCCGTCAGCAGCAGGAAAACGGTGTTCTCTGCCATGAAGGACTTAGGCAGCCTTGCCCAGCCGAAGCCATTATTCATGTCGTCAAAGATACGCTCCTTGCCGCCTCTGAGGTTATAGAACTCCACAATCTCGCGATTGGTTGATGTATAGTCATTGGTCAGGATGCATCGGTATGTGCGAAGTGTGGGATGCAGCGAGAGATGGGGCATCAGGTGGCTCGTAACGTCCTCCACGCAGTCACCGCCACAAAAGTAGACACTTGCCAGCGAACCTGCAATCTCGCCGTACTGGTAGCCGAATGACGTACATCGGAGACCCAGTACTTTGTCGATAACCGGACCTACATAACGGGAAAATTGCTCCCTCACGTGAAATATTCCTCCAAAAGGAGTGACTTTCTCAGATTTTATTTGTACCTTTGCCATGCCATTGATGATTTTTGCTTGTTTTGATTTGCAGCACTAAGGTAAGTGAAAAATCTGACATGGCAAAATCCTGAGCAACCTTTTGTTGCTCAGGATTTTATAAAGATGGTTGAACTAAAGTGCTGCGGAGTTAAGGCCCAACATGAAAACCTGTTGCACATTATTTGTTTTTATTGCGCTTTGGCTGCTTCCATCGGGGATGAACGCTCAGCACCTAAACCTGTCCGATTCGGTTGTGATAGGGTCGGGTGAGTATGTGAACCTTGTGCGCCTGATGTAGAAGGTGTGGCACTTCAACCACGAGGTGCCACAGGAGAAAGTGTATCTGCACTTCGACAACACCGGCTACTTCAAGGGAGAGAAGATGTGGTTCAAGGGCTATGTGGTGCGCACGGACACGGGACAGCCCACCGACATGAGCAGTGTGCTCTATGCCGAACTAGTGGATCCCAGCGGAGAGGTGATTCAGAAGCGGAAACTCTACATCGACAAGGGGGAGGCTGTGGGCGACTTCTCGCTCGACACGCTTTATGTGACGGGCTTCTATGAGGTGAGGGCCTATACACGCTACATGATGAACTGGGGAGGAACGGGGATTTACTCGCGTGTGTTTCCCATCTTCAAGCAGCCACGTCAGGAGGGGGACTATTCGCGCATGGAGATAGACCGTTTTTCCTACCGCAAACGTCAGCCAAACTATCGTGAGGTGCCCTATGAGGTGATGGCGGAAACGGATTCCGTGAAAAAGCAGAATCAGTTGAAGATGAAACGTCTGCCTCACGGGAAAGTGCATGTGAACTTCTATCCGGAAGGAGGAAATCTGGTGGAGGACTTGCCGGCGAGGGTGGCTTTTGCCGTGAACGACGATATGGGAAGGACTTTCGATGCAGAGGGGGTGATACTGGATGAAGAGAAGCAGTTGATGGGTGGGGCGGTCACCTTCAGGGATGGGCGCGGCTATTTTGACCTCACGCCCGACGATGAGCCGAAATACTTGCGGCTGACCACCGCCGACGGTAAGCAGCAGGAGTTTCAGTTGCCAGAGGCGATGCCGGAGGGAATCAGCCTGATGCTCAACACGCTGGGCGACCCCGATGTGGTGGCGAACCTGTCGGCTTCGCTGACGATGCAGGACCGCTTGATTGGCTATACGCTGATGCACGATGGGCGCATCGTGATGTGCGACACGCTGCTATGCCGACCTCTGATGGCGCTGAAGTTTGCCCGCGAAGATTTGCCGGCAGGGGTGAATCAGTTGACTTTCTTCGATGCAGAGGGGCATGTGCTGGCTGAACGCCTCTTTTTCATTTGTCCGAAGAAAGGCACGGAACATCGGGTGGCTATAAGCACTCCTACCGACCACCTCGTGCCGTGTGGCAAGGTGCGTCTGGACATTCAGGCTCAGCCTCATGCAAGCCTTTCCCTCTCGGCTATGGACTTTGCAACAATGACGAATGGCAAGGAGGGGAACATGCTGACGTGGATGCTGCTGTCGAGCGAACTGAAGGGTTACATCGCCAAGCCAGAATATTACTTCGAGAGCGATGACCGCGAACACCGCATCATGGCCGACCTGCTCATGATGGTGCAGGGATGGCGACGCTATCGGTGGGACTTGATGGCGGGTAACGAACGGTTCAGGCGGATTTATCCGATAGAAGATCAACTCTACATCAGCGGTACCGTCATGCAGCGGCGGAGGGATGTGCCAGTGGTGAATGAACGGTTGCGCGCCTATCTGTTCATCAAGAACGAACATTCGCCTATGGGTGAGTGGATGTTTGGCGATTGCGTGACCGACAGCGTGGGTGGTTTCGCCTTTGCCATGCCGAATGCGTGGCATGAGTGGAACTTGCAGTTGATTCTACGCGATGCCTATAACTTTGGCGTTGGAAAATCAGGGAAAGTGGGTGTGAATGATTCTCGGCAGGACTATCGGGTGATGCTCGACCGCCACTTTGAGCCTCAGCCTCGTTGGCTCTCGCCGTATGAGACTGACACGTTGGCGAGGGTGCGCCCCAATCTCTATGCAGAGGTGCCCGACTCGGTGTTTGAGGACTTGCAGGACGTGCAGTTGCAGCGGCGCACTCATGTGCTGAAGGAAGTGAAAGTGCGTGCCCGTCGTCGCATCTTCGACGATGCCAGGGCTGCATGGGAGGACGAAAGTCATGGTCGCCATTGGGCCAGCATCCACTATAATGTGGATAGGGAAGTGGACCGCATCTACGACAATGGTGGCATGATACCAGGCATCTATGAGTGGCTCTATGAGCGCAATCCGCTTTTCCACGCCTCAGGCACCGACCGCTATCTGCCCACTCAAGCCAAGGATAACATCGAGAAGGTGAAACTCGACAAGCGTGATGCCGAAGAAATCATCGACTATGGCAATCCGTTCAGCAACCTCAATGCCTACAAGGAGGGTGTCATCTATCAGACTCACCTGACGGGCACAACGGTGAAACGCTCGAAGCAGGGGGCACAGGTGTACGAAGATGGTTTGAGCTACAAAGGCCGTCCCATCATCTGGATTCTCAACAATAACTATGCTGGCATCACCTCCACCACCGACATCCGCATCGGCTATCTGTTGGTGCATGATGGCTCCGTCGAGGAGTTCCCCACTTTCATCGATGAGGTGAAGTCCATCTATCTGTCTGAAGATGTGAATGCCGCCGACCGCTATGTGTATTGTCCCGATCTGAAGGGGAAAAGCCCCGTGACAGTTTTTGTCTATACGCACCATCAGTTTCCGTGGAAGAAGAACGGCTTGCGCAATACTTACTTTCAGGCCTATGATAAGCCCGACACCTTCGAAATGGACGACTACAGCAAAGTGCCGCCCATGGAGGACTTCCGTCGCACCATTTTCTGGAAACCTGATGTGAAGACGGATGCCAACGGGCATGCAACACTTGAGTTTTGGAATAATTCTTCCGCTCGTCGTCTCTTCATCTCGGCTGAAGGCATGACGGCTGAAGGTGTTCTTTTGACTAATGAATGAGAATGACTGATGAATGAGAATATGGAATGGTGGATTCTGGTTTGGGTGGCCTTATGGGGCATCTGCTCACCGGCTGAAGCGCAAACTCCGATGCTGCGCGAGCAGGTGACATTGAAGCACGATAAGCCTCAGGGATGTGAATGGGGAGATACGCTCCACTTTGAGGCTTTTGTGGAACGTGAAGGGAAAGAGGGTGCCACCGACTATAGCCGTGTGCTCTATGTGGAACTTCTGAGCCGTCAAGGCTATGTGGTAGTGCGAAAAAAAATGCCCATCGTGGACGGATGGGCAAAGGGAACGCTATGGGTGGATAGCCTTTACGGGTCAGGCTTTTACGAGCTGAGAGCCTACACGAGATACATGACAAACTGGAATGATTGCCAGTATTTCAGTCAGGTGGTGCCTGTGTGGGTGCCAGAGCGGCTGTTGAAGAAACCTCTGAAGGAAGGGGAACGCTGCCTCCGAACCTACTCCTCCCGAATGGTGAGCGAGAAGTCACCTATAGCCGAACGGGTTCGCCACTATCGCGACACCATTTTTGCGCTCACACAACCAGTGGAGAAGAACCTGATGGTGTTTGGACATATCGAACCGAAATACAAGAACCCGACTGAGACTGACAAACGGTTGGGCAACCGTCGGCTGCTGATGATGGTCAATCAGGGGGAAAAGCGTTTCGGGGGATCTGCTGAAACAGATTCAATGGGACGATATGCCTTGTTTTTCCCCGATATGCAGGGCGAATGGAATTTGCGCATTCGTGGACCGAAAGGAGTGGATTGGAGCCGATGGCGGGTGATGCTCGATGAATTATTTGCCCCCCATCCACGCTACTTGCTGGCTGATGAGTTGGAACCGAAGAACTTCGGACTGAAAAAATGGAAAAACGAGAAAGGGGATGAGAAATGGACAAGTTGTTTCATTGACTGCAACGAAGCCACCCTCGCCATGAAGAACAGCAGTTACATCCCCACAGGCTTCTATGCCTTTTTGGGCAGGGCCGATAACCGCTTTGAGCGTACGACGGGTGTGGCTTCGCCTATCATTCTCAATGTGGCGCGTGACAGTGCCTACCACAAGTATATAGACCTCGAACTGATAGGTCACGACTCTACCGACCCGCGAACGGTGTGTGTGGATGGACCGAGTTTCAATGGGCGCCCCATCGTTTGGATTGTCAATGGGGCTTATCGCTTGGTCACAGGGCTGAAAAAGGAAATCACGGATTTTGAGGTGTTGCGCCCCACCCGAAAGTCGATGCCGCTTTATGCGGATGAGGTCAAACGGGTGTTCATCACGGAGAATCCAACGGCTTTCCTTCCCTATGTGCGCTGTTCGGTCTTGGAGAAGAAACGCCCTGTGACGGTGTTTGTCGAACTGAACGCTCACTTCGTCTATGACGATTCAGGCCTGATGAATACGTCTTGGGAAGGTTTTTCGGAGGAGTAGTTCAAGGTTTGGAAAAGTACAAAAAAAGGCTGGCAGTCAAGCGTGTGTCGTTGCTTGACTGCCAGCCTTTTTAGGATTGGAAGTTGATGATTATGAATTAGAATTTGAGATTTGAGAACCTCGGCGTAGTCAATAAAGAACCTTTAGCATTCGGCGTAGCCAATTAAGATTTGAAAGTTGAAATCGCCCAGTGCGTGGACTGGCAGCGCATGAGCTGGTGGCTATAGGTTTTCCAGCCGTTTTTTGGCGGGTTCGTATCCTTGCTGGGCTGCACGGAGGAACCACTGCTTGGCTTTGGCGCGGTTCTTTTCGGTGCCGATGCCTTGTTCGTGCATGATGCCGAGGTTGTATTGGGCGGCATAGTGGCCTTGCTCGGCGGCGAGGGTGTACCAGTGGAGGGCGAGGCTGTAGTTTTTGCCCACTCCTTGGCCTTCGTAGTACATGATGCCGAGGTTGTTCTGGGCATCGGGATCGCCTTGCTGGGCGGCGAGGGTGAACCACTTGTGGGCTTCTTTGTAGTTGCGCTCTGTGCCGAGGCCCTCGTTGTAGAGCACACCGAGGTTGTATTGGGCGATGGGATCGCCTGCTTCGGCTTTGGGACGATAGGTGGCCAGGGCTTTGTCGAACTGCAGTTTGTCGTGGCGGCTGATTTTGTCGCCTTTCTTGCCGCGCCGCTTGTCGGAGAAGGTGAAGTCGTTGGGTGCGGGTTTATCGACGATGATGGGTTCGAAGGTGCTGTCTTGTGCATAGGCGAGGTCGTACCACTTCTGGGCTTGGAGGGTGTCGGCCTTCACGCCTTGGCCGTTGACATAGAGCACGGCGAGGTTGTATTGGGCGGTGGGGTGTCCTTGCTCGGCGGCGAGGGTGTACCAGCGGACGGCTTGGGCGTAGTCTTGCGGTGCGCCGTAGAGTCCGAAGGCGTAGAGGGAGCCGAGATAGGCTTGGGCGTAGGCATCGCCTTGGTTGGCCACTTCGATGATGTTCTGAATATCGACCGTGTCGGTCTCGACGGTCTGGGCTGAGCAGGTCGAGAGTTGAGGGGTGAGGGTTGAGAGTTGCCAGCAGGTGGCAAGGAGCAGTGTGAGTAGTTTTTTCATTGTCTGTGGGTTAGGAGTGATAGCAAATGGGTGATGAATCGTCTGGCGCGTGTGTTGAGGAGTGAGGAGTTGGGAGTTTGGGGTGAGGGTTGTGGGGTGAGGTGTGCCACGGTGATGGCGATGTTGTCTTGTCCTCCGGCATCGAGTGCGAGTTGGAGGAGGGCATGGCAGCAGCGGCTGGGGGAGGTGTGGTGGCGGGCTACGATGCGAGCGATGGCTTCGTCGGTGTTGTAGCCGCAGAGTCCGTCGGAGCAGAGGATGAGGGTGGTGTCGGGTGTGGTGGGGATGGAGGTGGTGTCGGCGAGGGAGGAGCAATCGACATCGCCGATGGCGTGGGTGATGACGTTGCTTTCGGGGTGTGTGAAGGCTTCTTCGGGGGTGAGGGTGCCGGAGTCGATGAGTTGCTGCACGTAGGAGTGGTCGTGGGTGAGTTGGCGCAGTCCGTCGGTGGGTGTGTAGGCGTAGCAGCGGCTGTCGCCACACCAGGCGATGTGGGTGCGGTGGGGTGTGACCCAGGCCAGCACGATGGTGGTGCTCATGCCGAGGGTGTGGAAGTCTTCGATGATGTGTTGGTTGATGGCATCGTGGGCATCTTGCACGGCCTGGTGGAGCAGTTGGGCGGCGAGGTCGTCGGTGTGGGCGGCCTGGGCGGTGGCTTCGGGGGTGAGGGTCTTGGCCAGTGTCTGCATGGCGATGGCCGAGGCCACTTCTCCGGCATTGTTGCCTCCCACTCCGTCGGCCACGGCGAGCAGTGCGCCTTGTGGACTGAGGGGAAGGGAGGGAAGGGAGGTATGGTCGAATGTCCAGTCGGGATGGCTGAGGTCGGGACAGACGATGAGGGTGTCTTCGTTGTTGTCGCGCTCAAGCCCCACGTGGGTGGTTGCTGCTATGTTGATGAACACGGGAAAGGAGTTGGGAGTGGTTAGATGTCGAGTTTGGGACGGTTGGGTTTGGTGGGTGGTGCAACGACGGGCTTGGGGTTCGCTTTGGTCGTGTTGACGATGCGTATGCCGGTGTGGCCAGCCGAGGATTTTTGTACCTGGGGTTTCTGGTAGGTGACGCTGAAGGTGTAGGAGGAGGGGGGGCAACCTGTCTCGGTGACTTGCACGGTGATGGGGGTGGGGGTGCCTTCGGTGAGGCCGAAGACTTGGCAGCGATAGAGGGATTCGGACACTTTGTCGAGGGTGGATTTGTGGCCTGCCGACTGTACGCTGACGGTGTGCGGCACGTCTTTCTCGCCTGGCAGGCGTTCGGCTTTGATGCCGAAGGTGAAGGTGACGTTGCCGTTGGAGAAGATGGATTTGCCTTCGTGAACGTTGATGGTGAAGTATTTGTAGTGCCAGGCTTGTGTGGGGACAGGGATGGGGGCTGTGAGGAGTCCTTCGTAGCGCACTTGCACGGGGATGGTGATGGGGGTGGCATCGTCGGGCAGGTCGTCGGGGATGGTGAGGGTGCAGTTGTATTGGAGGGCATTGCCATCGGGGGTGTCCTTGGAGCGTTTGGAGGTGGGGTCGAACTGGATGGTGCCGTCGGCTGACGACTGGAGAGTGGCACTTGTCAGCGGAATGTGCGGAGGGGTGTCGAGTCGGAGGGTGGTGCGGAGTTTCTGATGGCGGAAGGCGAGGCCTGCACCGTCGTTGAAGGTGAAGTCGAACTGTGCCTTGGGGTCGATGGCGATGATGCCACACTTGTCGCCCACGTTGACGGCGGCGCGGTTGTTGGCACAGAGTTCGACGAGGTCGAATTGGGGAGCGAGGATTTCGGTGTCTTTGTAGTTGATGCCTTTCTTGCCTCCGCGCTCGTAGATGCTGAGGCTGGAGGTGGGGTCAGGGTCGTTGGAGGCGGTGGAGAAGGATTTGTCGATGCCTGCTCCTTGGATGGACTGGAGGATGAAGTGGGCGTTGAGGGTAATGCGGAGTTCTCCTTTCTTGCTTTGTGCCTTGAGGGTGACGGGGCCAATGGTGGCAGGGGTGATGTAGTCTTCGATGTTTCCGATGAGTTTGACGGAACTCTTGGGGTCGTCGGCTGCGGTGAGGGGTGTGAGGTTCCAGTCGGCATCGCTGAAGAGGTAGAGTTGGTTCTTGACGATGACGAGGCATTTCCCTTCTGCATTGAGGGAGGAGATGTAGTCGATGTCGGAAGGAGACACGTTACTGCCTTTGAGTTGGATGGGCGAGGGTTGCATGTCGCCGCTGACGAGGCACCATGTGGGGTTTTTCCGCTTGTCGGGCGAGGCATATTTCTTGCAGGCTGCAAGTCCGTGGAAGAAGGGGTAGGCTTCGGCGGCAGCACAGACCACCTTTCCATCTACATCGAGATAGAGGTAGTCGTTGGCTTCTTTGACGAGCAGGTTGCCTCCAGAATAGCGGGGGTATTGGTGGGCAACGCGGTAGCCTTGCAGGGGCTTGAAAGTGCCGCTGAGGGTGTAGTAGCCCGTGATGTTCTGGGTGCTGGGTTTGGTGGCCACGGCCATGTCATCGCCCACGGCATGAAGCACATCGGTGGATTTGACGAGGCACTTTCCGTCGGTGGTCATGAGCATGCTGGTGTTGGCCGAATCGACGATGACCATGTTCTGGCCAGGAGAGGCTTTGATGACATCGTAGGTGGGCGGCACTATCCAGTGGGCGATTTGTGCATGGGACGTGATGACAGCCAACTGGCAATGGGTGAGGAGGAGAAATGCAAGCAGTTTTTTCATTCTTTCTTGATGATTGATTATTCAAATGTGGCGAGGCCACGATCGATTTTCTCAATGAGCGTCTGGTCGCCGGCTATGACGGCCCACTCGCGAGAGCGGTAGAGGAAACGTTTGCCTTTCTCGTAGTTGGGCTGGTAGATGCTGTTGGGCATGACGTAGTAGCAGGCCAGTCGGTAGGTAGCGTTGGCGTTGAGGTCGGCATAGGTGGAGTCGTTCAGTTCCATGATGCGGGTGAAAAAGGCTACGGCCTTGTTGCTGTAGAGGTCGGCCTTGGGGATATAACTTTCATCCATCTCGATGCCGAGCATCCGCTTTCGGCGAACGGAAGCCGAATCGGAGTACCAGCCATAGGTGAAGGCCATCTGATAGAGTGCTGGCACGTAGTCGCGTCCTGCCAGTTTTTCCATGTCCACGATGCCTTGGTTGAGAGAGTCGAGATTTTCGCTGTCGAGATTTCTCAGGGCTTTGGCATAGAGTTCGCTGATGGGTGGTTGCTTGGTTTCTTGCACGATGACTTCGGTGGGGGCGAAGTAGCGCGAAAGTCCGTAGGAGATGCCGCCGATGAGCAATACCCCCACCACGGCGAGGGTGATGAAGAGTGCTTTCTTCGACTTGATGGGGTATTGTCTTGCCTTGGCCGACTCCATGAGTTGCTGGGCTGTGGGGCGTTTGGCCTTGTCTTTGTCGAGACAGGCGAGGATGAGCCGCTGGATGTCGGGCGAGACCTTGGGCATGGTGGGTGTGGTCGTGGCGTCTTGCATCTGTACCCATCCGCCTTCTTCGCCAAAGGGCACTTCGCCTGTCAGGATTTCGTAGAGTGTGGCTCCTACAGCCCAGATGTCGCTCTCCGGCATAGGCTCCACTTCCTCTTCGAAGCGCTCTGGTGCCATGTAGGCCATAGTGCCGCTGTTTTCCTCCTCGTAGTAGCCATGCTGTCCCCCGCGCTTGGCACTGATGCCGAAGTCGGTGATGGCGAAGTTGCCGTTGTCGTCGATGAGGATATTGCCAGGTTTGATGTCCTGATGGATGATGGGTGGCTCCAGTGCATGCAGATAGGCCAGACCAGAAGACACGTCGAGGATGTATTTCCAGATTTCGTCTTCTGTTATCTCTTTTCCGATGAGGTGTTCCGACGAGCCCATCTGGCAGAACGGAAGCACCAAATAAGGTACTTGGCGGAAGATGGAGAAGTGGGTGGGGTGGATGAGGTTGGTATGGTGGCAGTTGAACACAATCGTGTATTCGTCGCGGAAACGCTGCTCGCCCTCAATGTCGAGTGCATTGTGTGGGCGGTAAATCTTAATGGCGACGACCAGTCCATATTCGCTGGCCTCCTCCTCGCTCAGCCCGTCAATCTCGTTTGTTTTCGAAGGGTCGTTCATGGTGTGTACATCGATGGCTGTCCACACGTCGGCCGTGGCCCCGTTGGTGCTGAGTGGACGAATCAGTTTGTAGTGTCCGTCGAAAAGTTCTCCACTGTAGGCAAATTGTTCTATATCAAGCATATTGTTTACGTTAGTTCTTTGAGTTAGGAATTAGGAATTAGGAGTTAGGAGTAGAAGGAGTTGTTTTTAACTTCTTTATGACCTCTCCATTATTATTGTTAATTATTAATTATTAATTGTTCATTGTTCATTGTTCATTGTTCCTCGTCTGACTATCTTCTACTTCAGCCGCAGTTTGTCCCCCTCTTTCAGATGCGAGAAAAGAGTCAGGTTATTCATCTTCATGAGGCTGGCCACCTTGATGCCATACTCTTGTGAGATGTCGTAGATGCTCTCGTTGGGCTTCACGTGATGAAAGTCCTTTGCCCCCTCATACTTAGACTTTTTTTTGTCCAAGAAGACAATGTCGCCCTCCTTGATGTCCTCCTCACGGGTCGTTTCATTAAAATCCAGCAGTTTCTGCTTGGGGATGTCATACTTCATGGCAATGGAAGAGAGGGTCATGCCCGGATAGAGGATGGTGCAGCGCACCTCGTTGATTTCTACCACATAACGTCGGATGGCCCTATCCACACTCATCTCCTCCTCAGAGGCTTCCGACTCGTCTTGCACACACGAACTGTCGAAGACTGGCTGTGCCGCAGTTCCGTTGCCAGCCGTGCCAGCCGAAGGTCGGGTGACGATGACTGTCTTGCCAGCCCTGAGTTTTACGCCGCCATTCACGGCATAAAGTTTATAGGCATCGATGAAGCCGATGAGTGCGGCAGCATAGTTCTTGGCCGTGGCATAGCCAGCCTTCTGCAGTCCGATAGCCCAGCCGCGATAGTCATAGACACTCTTGCTGAAAAGGCTGTGGTAGCGGCTGTTGCGTTTCAGAAACTCAGAGTGGTCGCGGAACGACTCGGCAGCAGAAGCATAGACACGGAACTTGCTCTTTTGCGGCTCATCGTCCCACGCATGATAGACTGGACCTGTCCATCCGCCCAGAGCCTTGATGCCAAAGTGGTTGTTCGTGTTGCGGGTCAGGCCGCTCTTTCCCGCCCCCGATTCGAGAATGCCCTGAGCCAGGGTGATGGAGGCAGGGATGCCATAGGCACGTTCCTGGTCGAGAGCCGCCTGACTATACAGGTGTATGTACTCCCGAATGTCAGATGCCGACTGAGAAAAAGCCGCAAAAGGGAAGAAAACGAGGCTACAAAGAGCGAGCAGATATTTGAAGGGCATTGAGAATTAGCAATTAACAATTAATAATTAACAATTAACAATTAATAATTAGCAATTTTCACTTCTCAATGAATTTATACGTCCAGATTGGTGAGAGTCACGATGATAGGCATGGCGATACAAGCCTTGTTGCTGATGCGTTGCTGCATGAGGCGGTCAAACGCGATGGCGCAAGCCTGCTGATAGTTCTTGCGGTCCTTGAACTCTATGTCGATGTAGAGACCACGTTGCAGCCCTTGCTCGCCTCCAGCACCCTCAACGCTGATTTTGATGAAGATACGCTTGAACTCCTCCTTGCCAAACTCGGCCAAAATCTCCTTGCGGAGAAACGCATCAATGTCCATGCGCGTGTAGAGACGGTCTCCCGTCAGACTGTAGTAGCGCAGGAGTTCGTAGCGTTCGTCCGCACTGGCCTTGTCAGAGCCACCTGTGGCAGACACCAGCACACTCGCCTTCTGTTCCAGGAAGGGGAGTGTGCGGTTCTCCATCGAGTCGCCCCGCTGAGGCGAGTTGCCCAACTTGCCCATGGTGGTGATGAAACTCACCTTGGTGGACAGGGAAGGCGGGTATTGGTTCATGTTCTTCATCACGAACGTGCCGCTGTCAAACTTATATTTAGCATTTTGCAGGCCGACACTCTTGCCCAGCCTGTTGATGGTTTCACGCAGTTGCTTCAGCACCTCGCCGTCCTTGATGCCATTATACTCGATGAAAGCATAATAGTCGTCGATGAAACGGTTGTAGAGGTTTCGCACATCGCGATAGAGGTCACTGTTGCTGTAGCAGGCGGCATCGAAGTCGCGCACGATAATCTCGTCGGCATTGGCACTGAACCCCTGCTGCAGCGCGTCGGTGCTGGTTTCCAGAATGCGGAGGAAGAAAGCCCCCTCCTGCCCCTGCAACTTGGCGATGGGCTGAGCCTGGGTCAGCGTGAGCGAACACACATCGATGTTCGTCACAGGAACCGCATTCAGCAGCACCTGGCAGTTGTCCGGCACCTCATAGCCCTCGGGAAAGTCCAGTCGGAGCCAAACAGTGGAAGCGTCAAGACCGCCCAGCACACCGCCGTCCATCCACTGCTGAAACGAACGTGGGAACTGCCGAGCCTTAAAACGGTCGCGCTCCACCGTCTCGTCCGTGATATAGAGCAACGTAGCCCCCGCCATGCTCAGCAGACATTCCTTCCAGTTCTCCACCAACGAGAAGAACAGCCCCGAAGCCTGTTGGGCATCAAACGGCTTAGCCATCTCGATGTTCTCCATCTCCAGCATGGAGGCAAAGTCCAGTTCCTTGTCGTCAATGCCGCTATAGATGTGAGTCGGCACGATGCCGTTAGTCCCTTTGATGTAGAGCGACACCCCCTTCAGGCAATCCACCTCTGCCCCCGTTCTGATGCCCACCCACAACCGGTTCGTCTCAGGCATTTTGACCCGTGTGGTTCCCTCCTCGCTCCACAGTCTGTTGGGCGTGAGCAGATAGAGTCCCTTGTGAGGCAGCAGAGCCGTGTTGAAGATAGGCAGGTAGTTGAGCGGCGACTTGCTCAGCGGCGTTTTGTAGGCAAACGAAGCATCAGAGCCTACAAAACTGATGGCCTCGTCATATTCCCTTTTCAGGCTGGGCAGCAACACACTCACGGCAGGAGTGGCCTCCACCTTTTGGCGAGGAATGAAGTCGGTGCAGAAGCGTTCCACCAGCCGTTGGCTGATGCCATCTACATAGTCATTTATCTTTTGGGTCTCCGACACCAGCGTGACCACCATCATCTTGGCCACAGGGTCGAGTTTCGAGAAGTCGATGGACCCCACCGACAACTGTCGCAACGCCGCCATCGCTTCGTTGATACCCTTTTCAAGTTCTATATCCATATAAAAAGAATGGTTGCTTGGTTATCCTACGCTGAGTCGTACCCCTCGGCTACGATGCATCGTACCCCTCGGCTACGGTCTGTCGTACCCCTCGGCTACTATCGGTTGTGGCGCACGGTGGGTTCCACCAGAAAGACCACATTCTTATAGTAAGGGCGCATTGTGCCCAATCCATCGTCGAGGCTCCCCTCCACAGTCACATTCACCTCATACTTAGAAGCCACACGCCGTTTGCGCCGTTGCTTAGCCACCGCCGAATCCAGCCCGATAGTCACAGTCACATTCTTCAGCATCGGCTCGTAAGTGGCCAGACTGATGCGGATGCTCTCCTCACACTCCCTCTTCGTCACCTCGTTCTGAAGGCCCCCCGTGGCAGGCATGCCCGTCTGGTTCGCATTGAACTCACGATAATGCACATTGGAAAACTCATGATTCCAATACTCAAACCCAAAGTCAGGGTCGGCCACAAAACTACCTCGCGGAGTGAACACAATCAACTCAACCAGATTGTCGAGCATGGCGAAACGGTCCTCAATGTCGCGTTGCATCTGAGAACCCGAATTGAGAAAGACCAGAGGGGTGCTGATGAATTTCATATCTGTTTACCCAGCCAACTGCGCCGTGGGTCAGGCTTCGGTTCTGGTTGAGGAGCGGGAGGAGGAGGAGGAGCCGCACCCAGCAAAGCAAACTTGTCAATCTTCTCGCTGATGGCATGACACATGCCGATGCCCTGTCGGATGCGCAGATACACCTTTTGGTAGTTGTAAGGAGTCATGGCATAATTGTAGAAAGTGGCAGCATCCTCCAGATGAAGCACCTCATCCACCTCACAAGCCATGGCAAAACCACCCACCACCTTCTGGATGCAAGCCATCAGTTCCCCCGGACTCATCGTCTCGTAAGCCGTATTCGCCTCAATGAGAGCCTGCTGCACGATAGGCCAGTAGATGCCGATAGCCGTCTTCACAAGCGACTGCGCCTGCGGTTTCGTCTTCTCGTGGATAGCCTTCAGCACATCAACCAACTGCACCCTCAGTTCCTCATAGCCATGATGAGCCGAGAGGCAGAGACAAGGCGGCACAAACCGAGCCGAATCCTCCATCCAGCCATTCTCCCGCACCAGATGAGCAATCGGCATCGCATGCTCCGAAAGAGCCGACTGAGGCGTGACGACCGAAAACGAATACCGAGGCACCAACAATCCGTCCCCCGTCTCCACCCACTCCTGGGGCAGCACATTCACCACGAGAAACACCTCGTTGGCATCGTCGGGCAAAGCCACACGAGAGTCAGGCATGTCGGTCAGGCCGCCAGCCATCCGAAGGTCGATGACATCGCCGGCACGAGTCACCGCCAGCAAACAAAGCGAAGCCACCTCCACAGCGTCGGCAGCCACATTGAGCGACAATTGGAAGGGACGCAGCGCGGGCAGCAGCCCGAAGCGGCCCGAAGCCGCCAACGCCACCGCCTGCCCCACCGCCTGCGCCGTGCAGTCATCAGCCGTCCGCAGCACCTCATCCGTCAGGCGCATCCCCTTTTTCCAGTTCATTCTTTTAGGCATAATATCTTAGATGTTTACGTTATAGTTCAAGTAATGAGGAACGCCCTCCTCCCCCAGACAGACAGGAGACCCATCGCACGACACATCGAAAAGCAAATCCTCCTCGACAGAAAGGAAATAATCCTTCACAAACAGACGCAACCCCTCCAGTTCGTCGAGAAACCCCAAGAGCCCCTCGCCACACTCCTGCTCAGACCAGTAATGCACCCTGTAGCACACCACCGACTCAGCATACACATTGCCCACAAATCCCTCACCCACCTCCATTTCCACACCGTCCGCATAGCGAGGCATCGAGTCTTCAAGCCATCGGCCATCAGCCCCCCTGTCCATAGCCAGCCCCTCCTCCAAGAAAATCTTGCGCAACATCAACGTCAATAACGTCCTGTTGCCCCTGACAAAACGGCATTGAGGCAAGAAAGGCAACAGTTTGCGGACGAAGCGGTTGCCACGCTGCTGCTCAGTGATAGAGTCGCCCAAAATCCGCTGCATGACCACGTCCTCCTTCGCATAAACCTCAATCTTTTCCCTCACCTGCGACCTGAGCCTCACCAGCAGCACATCGATAGGAGCGAAAAACCGATAAGCATTCTCCATCTCCTCCGCCTGCTCCTCCAACTGCTGCTCAAAGCGTTCCTTCTCCTCCGACTTAGGCAGATTGTCAAAACGGTCGATAGGGTGAAACATACACTCTGGCAGCGCATTATAGAGACTATTGCGGCCCAGCGTCAAGTGCAAGCCACCGCCAGCCAGTTGCTCCATCTCCACCACATCGCAGTAAGAATTGCGCTTATGCAAACCACTAAAAGAAACCTTGCATTCCCCCTCGGGAAAATAAGCCATCAACACCTCCGCATTGATGTCGGCAGGCAGCAGTTGGGGTACATTCACAATCGTTAATCGTTAATTGTTAAGTAGGTGAACAAAAATAGTTTATATGATGCGGCAAGCCGCATTTTTCTCGGACAATAATTACCAATAATTTCCAATAATTGGTTCCAATAATAATTATTACGTGAGTTCGATATAACTTTGGGTTTGCCTCTCCGAGGCAGAAATCATACAAAATCTATTCAAAATCTTTCAAAATTCTATTTTTACTTGTAAGATTTGTAAAGATTTGAAAGATTTCTCGCAAAGCGATTCCTTACACCGAATTGGCGTTAATTATTGGATAAAATTATCGTCAATTATTGGTAATTATTGTCCGAGAAGACAAGCCGCTTGCGGCGAAAAGAAGAGACATCATTGTATAAGATAATTTTGTGTGGTTACTTAATTGTAAATTGCAAATTGCCAATTGTCAATCAATGTCATACAAGTGTGCATCGTTCGTCAACTCCACATGATAGACTCCTTTTTCCGTGGTCACTTCGACTACGTCATAAGGGGGGAAACCAATCTCTTGCAGAGTCAGGTTCATGTAGGGGAATCGTTCGCCGATATTCTCGAAGAAGTGCTTGTGAATGAGTGTCTTATAACTTAGTTGACGCAGTTCTTTGTTGGCCTTGATGTAAGCGTCCAACTTCGATTCCGGCACCATCACCTCAAACTCCTTCTGTGGATGGTCTGTAGCAATGACATCGATGAACTTGTTGTTGCGCATGTTGAGTTCCACCTCCGTCACAGCCAGCAGAGACTTGACCTGCTCCATGGTTTCCTTCATAGTCAGCGAGGCCGAAAGTCCCTCTCCCTTCTCGATGTTGTCCCACCGCTCATGTGCCGGACAATTACTCTTCCACGAAGCAAACTTGTAGATATTCATCGAGTTGGTCATACCCTCATAGCGCAGCATCTTTCCCTGCAGCGTCTTGAACGGTGTGGGGGCGTTGTCGTCTTGGTGGATGACCTTCATCGCCTCCTGCACCTGCAGCGCGCCCACAATCGAAGCACTGATGGGGGTGGTGGCCACACGCCCCTCCTTGCCCTGTGTGCGCACCACGTCGGCACATCCCGTGCGCAGCATGATGTTGTTGAACTCCTCGCGCGACAGCCCACACTCATAACAGCAGACACCAGGAGCATACACCCTCACCGCTCCCGTCAGATTCTCGATGCTGCCGTCAATCCAGGTCTTGCCAGCCCTCATGCAGAGGCGGTTCAACTGATAGCGCGCAATGCGGCTGTCCAGACAGCCAATCACCACATCCACAGAACGGTACAGCCCAAAGCCCACCTCGGAAAAGAGGTTGCCCACGATGGGAGTCACCTTGATTTGGGGGTTAATCTCCATCGCTCGCCGAGCCACCACCTCCGCCTTGTAGGAATGGGCCATCGCATCACTCTCGCGAAACAGTACCGAACGAGTCAGGTTGGAAATCTCTATCTGGTCGAAATCCACCACATAGATGTGTCCCACCCCAAACAGAGCCAGATTCTTCACCACCTCATTGCCCAAAGCACCCGCACCAGCCACCAGCACACGGGCATTCTTCACCTTCTCTTTCTTGAACCAAGAGAGCAGGGTATAAACCCCATCCCCCCATTCGTAAGTCAGTTTCACTTCAGCCATTCTACCAAAAACTCTAAAAATGCCTCTCTGGACTCCCCATAGATACCCTCTCCAACTCCCCCTGTGAGGGGGAGAGCACCATCCGGCCTGGAGTCACCCTCCCCCTCACAGGGGGAGGGCTGGGGAGAGGGTATGGAGGATATTAGTTTTCCACATATTCAAAAATCGTGTCACCCACCTTGAAGGTGTCGCCATTGGAAAGCACCATCGCCTTGCCCACGGGAAGTTCGGTGCGCACGTTATATTCCACACCCGGTGCGAGAGGCTTCACCATAGGCAGCATCTTCGCCTTGTCGATGTAGAGTTTCACATGCTCCTTAGCCACCTTGCTGCTCTTCTCCCAGTTCATCTGCACCTCACACTCGCCCGTCATGCCGATGCTCACCTTGTTGCCGCCACCCGTCGCATTCATCCACTTGTGGATAGGAATGCGCTGACCAGCCTTCACACCGTTCTTGATGACAAGGAAATACTTCTCAGCCAGCATGCGCACCGTCACCAGCGACGCACCCAGACCGCCACCGTAGATGATGAAGTCGAGCAGCATGTTCATCCAGCCATACTTGCCGCTGATGCTGCCACTGAAGTAGAGCACGATGAAGCCGATGATAGCCGAACACAGACCACCGATGAAAGCACTCTTCAGCGGAATGGACGACTTGATGGTGAGGCTCAGAGCCGTGCAGATGGAGAAGAGGATGTAGGCAGGCAGCGAACAGTACCAAGGAATGTAGGTCGTGCCCACAGCCGAGAGCAGCAAGCAGAAAATGATGCCACCCACAGCAAAAGCAGCCATGCCGACGATGCCGGTGAGGAGTGACAGACCCAAGATTTTCAGGTAAATCATGGCGTTCTTATTGCGATATTCATCGTTGAAGCGGAACACCAGCGAGAGGAAGAAGCCCAGCAGCAAGCCCACCGTGAGGAAGGCCGACACCTTGCCCGAGCAGTCCTCAGAGAAGTTGCCCGCCTGCTCTTGGTTCAGGAAGAAAGTCTTGGCAAACACATCGCCAATGGCAGGGAACAGACCGCGCCCCGTCAACTCGAAGATAATCCAACTCACCAAGCCAGCAAGAATGCCCGAGAAGACCTGCATGCTCTCACGCATGGACGACGCGCTGAACATATCCTTCAAATCGACATGCTCCTGAATGCCATCCTTGCAGTTCTGTCCATACTCCACACACTTGTAGCCATTCTGTTGCCAGCAACCCACGTGGATGATGTGCTTACACTTCATCACCACCCAGTCGCCCGGCTCGATGTTCTGTCGGCAGTAGGTGCAGATGCGTCGCTGCACGTTCTCTTCTGGCACATATTTCTTATAATACTTGGCGGCAAAACTCTTCGACTTGAAGAAAGGCACCAGCACCTTCATCACGAGGAAGAAGAACACGATGGTGAGCAGAGCCACCAGAACAGCCACCAGACACTTCGTCACGGCATCGCCCGCACTCTCCTCGTGCAGAGGCCATGGGGTTTCAGCCGTACCGATAGAGTAGTCGCCCTCACCAGCCACCATGCCTTTCCACTCAGCCGAATAGGCCACGCGCCCCGTGTATGCCTTCCCCTCAGTGGCGCGATAGGTGAAGGCAAAGTCATACATGGCATCCTTCACCACCTGCTGGAAGTTGCTCAGCACATGGCTCAGGTCATCAGAGGGGATGTAACTGCCCTTGCGCTCTTTCAGCACATTGCCATTGGCATCGCGAGGAGCCGAAACGCCCTGCAGCGTCAACTCCACGTTCTCGTCCATGCCCTCTCCTGTGTAGTAGAAAGCATATACCCGTGGCACCAAGTTGGCCACATTGCCTTGGTAGTCAGTCACCTCCACAAATGAAATGGCTTCATCGGAAGGCCGCTTGTTGCCCTCGGTGAAGATAAACAGAATATTCTTGTCCTTTGCCTTTTGAGCCCGTTCCGTGATGCTGGAGTTGCGCATATAGCCCTCGGCGGTGTTCACTTCACCCTCCATCTCAGCCCCCTTCCTGTTAAATTCGGCCAGTTTGGCATAAAGCGCACCATAGAAAAACTTATTTTCAGAATGAGCCTTAAACTTCGGCTCAAAACTCATCAGATTCTGCCGGGTCACCAGTTGGCTCGCCGTCACGTCGTCGCCAAAGAAAGATAGATAGACGCTGCTGTCGGGCGCACACTCCACCAGTTGGCCAAAAGCCTCAAAAATCTGCCCCTTCCCCTCTTCGGGTATGCTCAAATCGACGAGTACGGAGAACGTGAAGTCCGACGGAATTCTCTGACCAGAACTGACAAACGAAATCTTTCGGCGATCGGGCGAAATAATTGCCTTTTCCTCATACACCACCAGATACTTCTCCAAGTCGCTGGGAGAAAGGTCTTTACAGGAATTGCCCTGACTGTCCATCACCTTCATGAACAGCGTGATGCTGTCCTTCCCGATGCCATACTCATACTTTTTGTCGCAGAACTCAATCCGCGACACATCTTGTGCTGCAGCGTTCAGCACCAAGGCGCACAGCGCGCCCATCAACCATAATCTCTTCGTCATATAGATAGAAAATGTTTAATTGGCAGAAGCAGTCCCCTCCTCCTTCTTCTCTTCCTCCTCTTCCTCCTGAGCAGAAGAGTACTCTTGAGAGTTGAGGCTTTCTTGCGCCCAAGCGTACCACTCTTTCAGCGAGTACATCTGGGTGAGTTCGTTCTTCGAGTTGACGTTGCCATCGCGACGGAACGTGAAGATGCCCACATCCTCCTTCGGCGTGAGTGTATCGACCACGATACCCACCAAGAAGTTGGGGTGGGTGGGGTGTTTCAACTGCATCTGCACACTCAGGTCGTAGTTGCTGAAGAAGACAGACAACCCCGGATGGGAGTGAACCCAGCAAGTGAGGTCATACTGCATGTTTGTCTCGCGGCGCAGGCGGCGCAACTGTTCCAGCACACTCAACTTGATTTTGCCGCCGAAGTTCAGTTCATACTCTTTGAACACCGCATCGTCGCCGGGCAGCACAATCTGCTCCAGCGAGATATAGTATTCGTTGCTCTCGTTGTCGTGTACCCATCGGCCCAGCACCATGCAGCCATACTCCTTGGCGTTGTTGCGGTCGGCACGGTCGGGGGCATACATGTCGTAGAGTGCCACGATGCAGGAGTCCTTGATGTAGAGTCTTCTCACTGCCGACTCTTGGCAGAAGTCGATGGCATCAATCTTGAGATAATGGGGATTCTCTATCACGTCTTCGAGGCTCTGCTTTTTTAGGATGGTGGCTGTCTTGCGGCGCACTACGATTCCGGGGTCTTTGTTGGTGGTGGGTGTGGGGTGTGGCTGGGGACGCACGTTGCCGCCCGAACGTCGCTTGCTGACTATCCACACGAGGATGATGACACAAATCAATACGACTACGATGACTGCTACCATGGGCCAACTGAGGGTGCTGAGGGGAATGGCTTCTTGCTCGCTGTTGAGTTCGCGTTCCAGCAGGTTGAGGTTGGTTTCGCAGATGCCGGTGCGGTCGTTCAATACTGCCATCATGCTGTCGCGACACACCTTCTCGTCCTCAATGCCTTGGTCGGCATAGCGCAGCAAGAAGTCGTCAATCATGGCGTATGCACTGTTCTGGTAGTACTGCAGCGACCCCTTCTGACGCTTCAGGTAATTCTGCAGGTCATGTTCCTTGATGTAGGCATCTTTGTCTGACCAGTTCTGCAGGCACTTGATGTGTTCCCTCAGTTCGTCGTTGAGGGCATCCATGTTCTCTTCGTTCAGATAGGGAACAGCCTCCACATGTTCGCGGAAGTCGGCGATAACCTTAGCGTTATCTACTTGCTTAGCCGACACTTGCAGGCTCAAAGTCGAGAGAATGCCTGTCAGCAGTCCTAAAAAAAGTCTCTTTTTCATTGTGTGTATAATCAGTGCTATGTGATTACTTTTTGGATGAGTCGCCACGCTTAGCCAATCTCTTATATTTGGCTGGAATGGCATCGTTCAGCGACGTGTGGTTGGGCGCTGTCTGTGAGGGAGTTTGTGGCAGTGGAGTCCTTGGCGATGAGGCTTGAGGTCTCGGTGTTGAGGTCTGCCCTGTCGATGGAGCCGATGTGCCAGTGCGTGGTTTGGGCTTCAGGGTGCGGTATGCAGGTCTGGTTTGTGTGGCTGCCGTAGCGGCTTCTGGTTGGCTTGGTTCGGTTGGTGTTGTGTCGTCTGCCTGTCCACTCTTGCCTGCTCTCAGGTTCATCAGCCTCTGCTTAGCCGCTTCGGCTTCCTTACTCAAGGCTGCCACCTGCTGTTGTGCCCGGCTTTTAGCCGCTGACACGTCGTGCATGGTCTTGGTCACATTGTCTACGCCTGGAATCTTGCCTTTGTCCAGCCCTGATATTCCTGCCACACCTGCGGCTCCTGCCATGTTTGGCATCTGTGAGTCACCTCCCATCTGCTGTTGGGCCATCTTCATCATGTTCTCCATCATCGCCTTCTGCTGGTTCTGCAGTTTGCGCTGATTGAGCATCTGCATGATTTGTTTGCCGCCCAAGAAGGCCAACACTAGTCCTGCTATACCACCGCCAATCCACATCATATTTTTCTTCTCCTCTTCCGACTTGGCCATCTGTGCTGCCTGGATAGAGTCATTGCGTGCTTGGGCAGCCTGAGCCGCTTGTGCAGCCTGTGCGGCTTGAGCCGCCTGACCTGCTTTGGCCTCGCCCGCTAACTCTTTCTTCTTGGCATCGTAGAGAGCCAGCGCAGCGGTGATGACCTTTGTGGCCTCCTCGTCTGTCACCTTGAAGCGCAGTTCGCGCAGCATCGAGGCTTCGTGGGTCAGGTCTTCGTCGAAGGGATACTCTGTCGCATCCTCCAGCATGTTTGTCAGGCTGTTGGCACGGATGAGGGCTTCGTCGGTCGGCGAGAGTCCTTCATCTACCAGTTCTTCGGATGTGATGACTTGGTCGCCAATCTGTTGGATGTCCATGGCATTGGCCGCACGAACTTCTCCGTTTCCACTGCCCGGTCCACTTCTTCCTGTTTTGCTGCCGCTGTTGCTTTTCTTGGCTTGCTTGCTGCTCAGGGCGAGTGTGCCACACTGAACGAACACTTTGTAGTGGCGTTTACCCTCGTAGTTGGCCAGATAGAGAGGAAGGTTCAGTTGGGCTTCTTCGCCTTTCGCCACAGAGAACTGTAGGGAAGGGTTGTCGTTCAGAAAGAAATAGCCGTCGCTCGAACGGGAATACTTCACATTGGCTGGCACCATGAAGGCGTTGGTCTCCATGCCGTCGAACTTCATGTCGCTGTAGTTGCCGTTACGGTCGAAGAACACCACCGTCACTTCGTCCAGTTTCTTGTATTTCTTCTGATGCTTCTGTCCCAGTTTCTTCTGCACGTTGGTGAAGCGGACAGTCATCTGCCCGTCGGCATTGGTGACGTTGTAGGTCAGGATGATGCGGTCGCCACTCTCCGAGAAGAGGGTGTCCTTCACCTCACGAGCCGAGGTCGTGACAGAGAAGAGTAGAAGCAGAATGGTGGCCAGCGTGATGGTCTTTGTCATAGGTCTGTCGCAAAAGGGTATCGCCCAGCGCGTGGGCTGGTCGCCCAGCGCGTGGGCTGGTTAGAGGTTGGAGATTCGGTTGTAGCGTTCGTTGATTTTGCTTTTATATTCGTTGCCGCTCTTCCATGCTGAGGCGTGTTTGCTGCAGGAGGGGTCGGTGCAGCACTTGTAGAGTGCGTTCACTTCGTTGATAACTTTTGCCTTGGCTGCCTTGCGGTCGCTGCTGGTGTAGATTTTCTTGTAGTAGTCGTCCATCTTGTGGTAGATTTGCTGGAGCGAGAGGTTGCAATAGCCGCAGTTGTGTCCGCCACTGCCTGGGTTGGGCTTGCCGTGGCGGCGGCAGTCGCCTTCGCGGCTGCTCAGGTCGATGGCGTCGAGTTTGGCTTTCAGTGCTGTGTAGCGGATGTAGCCGCCATCTTCTTCTTTCCAGTTGTGGTCGGCGATGATTTTGTCGATTTCGGCTTTGGCATCTTCGATTTTCTTGATGTAGGGTGCTTTCTGCTTTTCGAGCGAGGTGCGGTGTCGGGGGTTGGTGCAGAAGAGTTGTCGGCTTATTTCTTTCTCGATGTCGTGGTATTTGTCTTCGATGGCTACATATTCTGCACTGGGTTTCAGTTCGGCCTCGATGTTCAGTTCTATCACTTGTTTCTCAAGCAGCAGCACTTTTTTCTTTCCTTTGTATTTGGCGATGTAGATGGGGATGCGGCATGTGGTCGGCTCTTCGTTTTCCACTTGCACTTCGGTCAGTTGGACTTTGTCGGAGGGGGTGACCAGTTGCACTTGCTCCATGGGCGATTCGCAGGGGTCTATCATGCGGTTTTTGGCTGCACCGCCGAAGGTCTTGTCGAACACGATGGACATGGTCTTTGATTGCTTCTTGATGGCTTTCTCGGTGTAGGCTCGGTCGAACACGATGAGCACTTTCGATTCGTCGAGGTTTTCCAGTTCTATGGTCACGGTGCCTGTTTCGCTCTCGTCGGAGTGGAGCCGCACGAAGAGGTTGCAGAATCCTAACTCTATGGTCTTTTCGGTGTCGTCGTTGCTCACGATGACTTTCTTCTGCTCGTCGGCCATGGCCAGAAGGCTGCTCAGGCTGAGGAGGAATGTCAGCAGGAATATTTTTTTCATTCTGTGGATGGTTTGTGGGGTGGGTGGGTTAGATGCTCAGTGAGATTTTGGGCTTGGCGGGTGCTGCTTCGGTGGTGGGGGCTGTGGGAAGGGGTTTGGGAGGTGCGGCTTCGGGCATGTCTTGTGTGAACTTCACCCAGTCGTTGGGTTCGCCTTCTTCGCGCACCCACTCGGCCACGCCTTGGTCTTCGGGGTAGGGGTAGGTGTTGGCGGCATGGTACATCTGATATTTCAGATAGCGTTCCACGCGCAGGACGAGGTCTTTGATGGAGGCCAGCACTCCCATCTCCTTGATGGTGAGGCACACGTGGCCCTTGAAACTGCCCGAATAGCGGATGTTGGGGTGCCACACGTCGGTGATGAAGGTGAAGACGGGGTTGCCGTCGGCTGAGGGGTAGTTGTTGGGCAGCACTACGCTCATCTTGTGCAGATAGCCAAAGATGGGTTTGCGGGGTGGCTCGGTGTCTTCCACTCCGACGATGGACTTCACTCTGTACCATATTTCATACTCGGTGGGCAGTCCTGTGGCGTTCTTGCGGCGGATGATGTAGGAGAGTGAGGGCTTGCGGATGTCGGGGCTGTTGGCGCGACGCTTGCAGCACACGGCATCTAACTCTTTCCATTCTTGGAGCAGGCGCGCATCGCGGCCTGAGAGTTCTTTATCTTCAAATTTGTTGATTGCTGGATTCATAGGGGTCTGTTTTGGGTTTGGGGTGAATGGAATCGTTTTAGCCGGCAATGGGTACAGAGATGAGGTGCAGATGATCCATGGGCTGGATGTCGTAGTCGATGAGGGCCATCTCGCGGCCTTCCTCGTCCTCAAACTCCAGGATGGCGGGTTCTTCGTCGTCCTCCATCAGTTTGCCCAGCAGGTACTGGATGGGGTTGCCGCCATTGTCCATCTTGGGCAGTTCGAATACTTGCACGATGCTGTTGATTTGGTCGCGAATGGTCTTGTTGGGGTCGGTCACTTTCACTTCAATCTCGTCGTAAGATGTGCCGTCTATCGTCAGCAGGACGATAAACTCTTCCTGATAAAATTCTTGGTCTGTCATAGTAGTGTATGTTTTGTTGTTGTTGAATACGATAATAGATGAGACGTTTTTCCCTTTTGGCTATAGGTAGGCATCGAACTCGTCGGGGGGCAGTCCTGTGGCGGCCTTGGCTATGTCGGCGTTGGTTTCGTAGCGCTCTGGCTCGTCGCTCTTGAACCAAGATTTCACTTTGTCGGACACTCCTTTCTCTACGATGTTGTCGGCGGTGTCGCCGATGTTTTTCATTGTGTTCTTGCCTACGCTCTGTTGTGTGGAATTGCCGATAATGTCACGGTTCAGGAATCGTCCCACACGTGAGTCGGCTACCTCTTGTGCTTTCTTTCCTATTTTGCTGTTGTCGATGACATCGGCTGCTTTCTGGGCGACTCCTTCCACTTTCTGTGCTATCTCGCCTGTGTTGGTGCCCATTTTTCCAAGGACTTTGTCGGCAGGCTTTTTGAGGAGACCTCCTACTTTCTTTACTTTCTTGAAGGGGATGAAATCTACGGCGGCATCGACATATTTGCCGTTGTAAACTTTGCCAAGTGCCTCGACCACGTTGAGACCTGTTCCCCAGGGGGTGAGGGAGGCGATGGTGGTGGTGGCTTCGAGCCATCCGGGCAGTTGGTAGTTGCTCTCCAGGGGTTTGCATGGCACGGCGATGGGGGCGGATACGCCCTGACCGGAATGGACTACCTGTATGTTGCCTCCGAAGGAGCAGAGGAGTGTGCAGGTCTTGGTGATGTAGCGGCTCGTTTTGTTCACTACATTGTTGAAGGGTGGAATCCAGCCTGTGATGGCTTGTACACCGGGGCATGGCGCGGGGGTGAGTGTGCCCATGGCCGCTATGGTGGCTGATTGCACGGCTGGGTTGAGGATGCTGGTGCACATGCCGAAGGGGGGGATGTTGACCATCGGTGCTTTGTCTTGTATGGTGGCCATCTTGTTGAAGCCGATGGATGCTCTGGTGGGGTCAACGACGGTGAGGATGGAGGTCATGAGTCCGAAGGGGCATCGGAGGATGGCGTTCTGTGTGACGTAGGGGATGCCTGCCTGGTCTTTTACGGAGTCTATCATGGGGTAGGTCGGGAGGGGGATTAGTTGAGTTGGACTTGCAGGCCCTTGATGGTGACGCTGGTGGTGCCTGATATGTTGACACTTTCGGTGGAGGTGATGTTGGTCTCGAAACTGGCTGATATGTTGACATTGGTGCTTCCCTTGATGGCAACTTCGCCTAAGCGTGACCTGACTTTCAGTGCATTGTCACTTTTAATTTCGAGTTCGGAGGTGTCGGCGGTGATGGAGCAGCCCATGTTGTCCAAGCCTTCGGGATGTACTTTGATGTAGTATTCTTGGGCATCGAGTTGGTAGTAGGGGGATTCCACGCGTCGCCTCCTGGTGGTGAGCATGCTGAGCATTTCTGCTTTTGTCTTTTGTTGGAAGCCGACATAGTTGTAGTGGTTGTAGGCCACGTTGAGGAGGAAGCAACCTTCGTCACCTTCGTCCAGAGAGTAGCCGTCGCTGGGTTTGCCCACGTTGATTTTCATGTTTCGGCCTGCGTTCATCACGATGTCGCGGTCGGCTCTCAGTTCGATGTTGCCCTTGGAGTGGAGGCGGATGAGTTTCTTGTCGGTGTCGAAGGTGAGTTCGTAGTTGAGGGTCTTGCTGTCGTAGATTTTGATGAATCCGCCTTCGTCGCCGCTGGACTTGTCGTGTACTTCGATGGTGTGGCCGCTGTAGGTGCGGATGGCTTTGATGTGGTTGTCGTTGCCTTCGTACCATTTTTCATCGACTGTTTCTTCGGAGGTGAAGCGGGTGCCGATGACTTGGGGGCGTTCGAAGTTGCCTTCCTCGAAGTCGATGAGTACTTGACTGAATTTTTCGGGGATGAGGTGGATGCCGCCTTGGTTGAGTTCGTAGGGTTGCACGACGTGTATCCAGGGTGTGGTTCCGTTCTTGTGGCCACGATGGTATTTGCCTACTTGCCAGGGGAATCGCACTTTGACGCGTCCCCAGTGTTTGGGGTCTTCGGTATCGACTACTTCGGCCATGATGGGGTGGAGGCAGACGGGGTGGATGGGGCCATCGTCGTAGGGCGGATGGGGGAAGGCGGCTGTGATGCCTTTGAACTGGTTGGTGTATTGTTCGTTGGCCTTGAAGGTGTGGGTCACTTGGGTGACGAGTATTTCGTCTTGGCTGACTTCGCTTTTGCTGTTGGTGTCGCTGCTGTTGAGGTAGTTGTCTTTGATGTTGAGTCGGGTGCCTATTTTCAGTCTGGAGCAGTAGGTCTGGCCTTCGTAGATGAGCATGTTGGAACGTTGGCGCAGCATGGGCGATTGCTGGTCTTGGCTGAAGATGGGTGGCTCGATGTTGTCTTTCTCGATGTCGCTGTCTGACTCGAGTGTGGCGGCTCCAATCTGGCTGGTGGGGTGGGGATAGTTGTCTTTGGAGGCTTTGAAGGTGGCGTCGCTGAGGGTGTTGCCGGTGTCTTCCTTGTTTTCAGAGCCGTAGTCGTGGGCTTTGAGCATGGTGTTGTAGCCGAGGCCGATGACGGAGAAGTTGGGGTGGAAGGTCTGGAGGCGCACTCCGTATTGGGGGATGTCGCGGCTCGGATAGACGAGTTGGACGGTTTCGGAGTTGCTGATTTTGCCGAAGTGGAGGGTTTTGCCTGTGCTGTAGAACCACTCGCTGTAGCGGCGGGCCATGCGGCGCAGGAAGTCGTAGTTGTTTTCGTTGTATTTGCCTGTGTAGAAGATGGTTTCGTCAAATTCGGGCGACACTTGTTGGGTGTCGAGTTTGGCGATGTCGTAGATGGCTTTGACGATGTTGGCGAGTTTTTCTTCGTTGAAGATTTCGCATCGGGGATGGTCGATGAGGGCGGCATCCATGCTGAGGGCTTCGACCAGAATGGCTTGGCGGCTTTCGATGCGGCTTGAGGTGGCTTGTGTGATGAACCCTTCGAACTCAATGTCGGCTGTCTGGCCTTCGGTGTTGGCGTTGGAGATTTCTTTTTCTGTGGCTTCGGTCTGCAGGGTGAGTTCGACTCTCTTGCCGATGAGGTGGGAGCAGATGGAGAACTGGGGTTCGCTGATGTCTTCCTTGGGGTCTTTGAACAGGGTGAAGGTGAGGCGGTTGGGCTGCATGAGTTTCTGCTCCAGTTTGAAGTTGTCGAAGTGGTAGCGTGCGCCTCCAATGTCCATCTTGAACTTGTTCGAGTTGGTGTCGCCTATGCTGATGGCTATGTTTTTGACGGATACTGACATCTTTGGGGGGGATTGATGGTGTGTGTTTTTGTTTCTTTTTAGGTCCACTCGTTGTCGTATTCGGCGATGTCGTTGGCTCCCATCTTGATTTTCTCGGCGGCGATGGTGACGGTGGTGCGCATGAGGAGGCTGTCGCTGTCGTTGAAGTGGTCTTGGAGTTCGATGCAGTAGGCGTTCTCGAACTGGAGGGTCTTGTAACTGCGCTTGTTGTTGCTTGAATAGACGACGAACTTGAAGTAGCCGGACTGGACTTCGGTCTTGCTGAACATCCAGCGATAGAAGAACATGCTGTCGTCGCTGAGGGAGGGCATGATGAAAGTGATGGCTCCACCGCGTGGTCGGGTGGAGGGTTTGCCGGTGTCATCGACTTGTTGGGAGAACTTGTAGGTGCAATCGACGATGTTGAATTTGCGGTTGCCGATTTTGAGCATGCCGTGGAAGGCTGAGTCGTCCATGTCGGCTGCGCTGGGTGCGTTGGCTCCCATGATGCCTGCTGCCATGCCTGCCACGGTTGCTTCGGTGCGGTCGGTGAGGGTGTTGAGGTCGCCCAGCATATCGTCTATGGCTCCTGTGACGGCTTGCTTGGCCTCGTTGTAGGCATCACTGACGGCTTGCTTGGCTTCGTTGTAGGCATCTGCTACGGCTTGCTTGGCCTCGTTGTAGGCATCTGCTACGGCTTGCTTGGCCTCGTTGTAGGCATCTGCTACGGCTTGCTTGGCCTCGTTGTAGGCTTCACTGACAGCCTCCTTGGCTTCGTTGTAGGCTTCACTGACAGCCTCCTTGGCTTCGTTGTAGGCTTCACTGACTGCCTCCTTGGCTTCGTCGTAGGCATCGCTGACGGCTTGCTTGGCTTCGTTGTAGGCATCGCCAATGGCTTGCTTCGTCTCTTCGTAGGCATCTGCTACGGCCTGTTTGGCTTCTTCGTAGGCTTCACCTGCCTTGTCTTTGATGTCGTTGTAGGCTTCACTGACTGCCTCCTTGGCATTTTCGTAGGCTTCGCTGGCGGCATCTTGCAGTTCGTTGAGTTTTTCTTCGGCTGCCTGTTGCAGTTCTCCTACTTTCTGGCTCGCTGCCTCTTGCAGTTCGCCTAATTTGTCGGAGGCCGCCTGCTGCAGTTCCTCGGCTTTGGCTTGCAGGTCGCCGAGTTTCTCTTGGGCTGCTTCCTGAATGCCGTTGACGGTGTTGCTGATGGACTCTTGGGCATTGGCAAGGGCTTCGGAGGCTTGGTTTTTCAGTCCTTCTGCCGCTTCTTTGGCTTGGTTGACAGCGTCTTGAGCGGCTTCCTTGGCTTGGTTGGCTACGTCTTGTGCCATCTCTTTGGCTTGGCTGGCTGCGTTCTGGGCTGCCTCCTTGGCCTGACTGACGGCTTCTTGCGCAGTCTCCTTGGCTTGATTGACGGCATCCTGAGCGGCTTCCTTGGCTTGGTTGACAGCATCCTGTGCCGCATCTTTGGCCTGCTGGGCTGCCTCTTGTGCCGTTTCTTTGGCTTGGTTGACGGCACTCTGTGCGGTTTCTTTGGCCTGCTGGGCTGCATCTTGTGCCGCTTGCTTGGCTGAATTGACCGCACTTTGTGCTTGTTCCTTGAAGGCTGTAGCCTGCTCCTTCACGGAATCTACAGCACTGTTCATGGCTCCTTTCGCTTCGTTGAGGGCATCTCCTGCTGCACTTTGTGCATGATGGACAGCCTCACTAAACGTGCTTTGGGCATTTTGAGCGGCCTCGCTCATGGCATTTTGGGCATTGTTAAATGCTTGTCCTGCAGTGTCTTGAACGCTGCTAAATGCTTTCCCTGCTGTGTTTTGGGCTTGCTGTGCAGCATGTTCCATACTTTTTGCAGCATGTTCCACACCTTTTGCGGCGTGTTCGGCACCTTTCATGGCCCCATTTACTGCCTTTTCTGCTCCTTTTGCCGCCTTTTCAGCACCGTCGAACAATTCTGAAAATTCGTTATTGCCAAAGATATCCGATATGTCCATAGGTTATAGTTTTTTCGTGGTGTTTTTCATGGATGGGAAAAAGGTTGGGGACAGAAGACAAGGCTTCTCTCCGTCGAGTTGCCTTGGGGAGGTGGTGGCCTTGTCTTCTGTCCTTTACATGACTGAGAATGACTTAGTTGTCAATAGTCCAGCGGTTGTTGTGACGGGCATTGCCGATGGCGATTTCCTTGGCAGAGATGGTGAACTCTTCATACTGCTGAGTCTCGTTCTTGTTGTCGTAGGTTTCAGCATATTCCACCATGTAGCCCTCCTTGAAGTCGAGGTGCTTCATTTCGCCGCCTTGGCGGTTAGGCCAAGAGATGGTGCCGCTCTTGCTCATGTAGGTGTCGCACATCCACTCGAGCAGGTCGGTGTTGCCGTCGTCGTTTGACTTCACTTTGAAATAGATTTTCCCACCGCGTGTTGTGCCTGTAGGCTGACCTTCCACGTCAGTCTGTTGGCTCAGTTCATAACGCACGTACATTACCTCACGCTCCTGGATGCCGTCGGCGTTGAGGGTGACAGTTCTTGTTGCCATAATACTTTAGAGTTTTTTTAGATGTTATTAAATAGGATTTGAAAATAGGGTTGATTGACTTCTTCCGTGCCTCGCCGGGTGTTGCCTGTAAGGCTGTGTTAGACTATCGGGAGGCAAAAAGGTTTAATCGCCGGATTTTTACTGTACGCTCTGATCCCATTCCACGCCAGCATCGCCGTTGTGGCCAGTGAGTTCGATGAAGAAGTTCTTGGCGGCGAAGAATGGCTTGAGTTCCACCTCAATCTTGATGTCCTTCGTCTTGGGGTCTTGGTTGATGCCCTTCAGGTTGTAGTTCTCGATGAGTTTGCCTGGACCCTTGTAGTCGCTCAAGAAGTCGTGTACAGCCTGCTGCAGTTCTGCCTTCACCGAAGAGTTCCAGTTGATGAATGCCTCGTCGTTGAAGAAATTCTGGAACACCTTGCCAATCCAGTCGAACACACGCACGATGGGATACTCCTGCAGACCGATTGTGGCACCATTGTAGAGCGAACGGTTGGAGAAAGCCATGGTGCGGCCATCCTCTTCCACCATCGGGATGACACCCTGGTCGATGAGTGCGGCAATTTCCGACTTGCGCAGGTCGAGACGTGCGCCCTTCACGTTGCTCAGTGTACCATATTTCTTGCCGGCAGCACCCTGTGCGATGACGGTCTCCTCGGTGTTGCTCATGCGTCCGGCCAGTGCAGCCGAAGCCGGGATGTAGAGGTCGTCGTCTTCGCCAGCCAGTTCCGACTTCTTGCGGCCCAAAATGTAGTTGCAGGTCATCACCACGTTGGCCATCTTAGCCTCCTGGCCCTGCAGGTTGGCATCGTCCAGTTCGTCCTTCAACATGCTGAAGTTCAGGCTGTCCTTGAAGTCGGTCAGGAAGATGACCTTGTTGCGGTAAGCCGTGTCGGCCCACATGCGCACGGTGGTGGCATCGCCCAGATAGCCCGGCACCACCACGAGGCTGTAGTTGTTCTTCAGGCTCAGACGGTCATAGTAGCGCTCCAGTTCGTCGCGGATGGCCAGTGTGTCCTCCGAGTCGTTATACTCCAACTCGGCCTTGTTCACGTTCATCAGCGTGAGGCAGTCAATCTTGCCTTGTCCGGCGTTGGAGAAGAAGGAGTCGAGCGAACGGTAAGTGGTCTCCAGGTTGCGCACCTCATCGTGGATGGCGAAGAGGTTGTTTTTCAGGTTCATCTCGGCTTTGTCGCACTTAGCCTTGCACGAGTCGATGATGGCCATGGGGTCGGTGCCGCCCGATTCGAGGATGGACACCCACAGTTCCAGTTCGTTCTTCAGTTTCTTGCGGTTGTCGGCGTATGCGGCATCTGACAAGAAGATGTTCTTGATGGCCTTGCGGCGTGGATCCATGTTCTCAACACCCTTGATGAGTCCCTTGAGCAGTTGGAAGCCGCCAAACTTATCGAGTCCTCCCAGACTGCTCTGCAAGAGTTCCGCCGGGTTTTCTATTTTTTCTTTCTCACGAAGTTCCAAAGCCTCGCCTTGGGCTTCTTTTTTCAGTTCTTCTGCTGCCATAATTATATGTACAATTTATTCATTTACAAATTACTACTTGATTCATTCAGCCTCTTCGAGTTCTGCCAGCAGAGCCTTGAGGGCGTTCTTCAGGTTGCCGCGAGCAGCCTCGTCCTTCAATGTGTTGCGCAGGGTCTTGTTCTTCTCCAACTGGCGGATGACAGAGTTGTAGGCATCGATGCGACCCTTTGTTTCGCTCAGCAGGTCGCTCTGTGCGATAAGTTGCTCGTCCTCAAAGTCTTTGAGTGACTTGAAGTCGAAGTCCTCGTAGATGGCACCGCCTTCTTCGGTCTCGAGTGTGATGCCGTTCTTGCTGGGCTGGTAGTGTTCAAACACTTCCTTCATGTTCTTGGCCTTGAAGCCTTCGCGGTCTTCATCGCTGGTGGGGGCGTCGTCGGTAAACTGGTCGGCATAGAGCGTTCTGTTCTGTGGAAACTCGATGATGCCGTCTTGTGCTTCAACGTCCAAGACCTTGGTGATAACAGTTTTTCTTGCCATAATTTTAGGGGTTTATAATAATTAATAATGTGGTTTTGGTCTCATGCCTTTGGGAAGGGATGGGGGCTTATGGGTTCTCTGGGGTTTCAGGATTCTCTGGAGATTCTGGTTTCTCTGGAGATTCTGGGGTTTTAGGGGATGCAGGGGTGTCGGGGGTGTCGATGTCCCAGCAGATTTGCTTCTGCTCCTCGTCATACTTCATGGTGACGGTGTCGCCTGCAGCGACATCGCCCGCGATGATGAGTTTGGAGAGCGGTCGGCGAATCTCCTTGCGGATGATGCCGAGGATGGGTCGTGCACCGTAGTGGGCGTTGAAGCCCACCTTGGTCACATACTTGCGGGCCGACTCGTCGATGACCAACTTGATGTTCTGCTCGTTCAGGGTCTTGAGCAGGTTCTTGATGTGGATGTCGAAGATACGGTCTATCATCTCCGCCGTGATGGGCGAGAAGGGCACGATTTCCGTGAGACGTGCGAGGAACTCGGGGCGGAACTGTCCTTGCATCACTTCGAGCAACTGGTCGTGGGTGGGCACTTTGCCCTCGCCAAACGACTTGAAGATGTAGTCGCTGCCGATGTTGGACGTGAAGATGATGAGCGAATTGGAGAAGTCGCCCACACGGCCCAGGCGGTCGTGGAGTTTACCTTCGTCGAGAATCTGCAGGAAGAGGTCGAAGACCGACTTGTGGGCCTTCTCAATCTCGTCGAACAGCACGACAGAGTAGGGGTGCTGACGGATTTGGTTCACCAGCAGGCCGCCCTCTTCGTAGCCCACGTAGCCCGGAGGCGCGCCATAGAGCAGGGCCACTGAATGTTCCTCCTTGTACTCCGACATGTCGAAACGAAGCATGGCCGTTTCGTCGTTGAAGAGGAAGTCGGCCAGCGACTTGGCCAGTTCGGTCTTGCCTGTGCCCGTGGGGCCAAGGAAGAAGAACGAACCCATGGGCTGCCCCTTTTTGTTCAGGCCCGAACGCGACTCAAACACGGCATCGAGGATGCTCTTGATGGCATGGTTCTGTCCCACCACGCGCTTGTGCAGAATCTCCTCGGCGTTGGAGAGTCGTGTGCGTTCTTCCGACTGGATGTTGCCCATCGGGATGCCTGTCATCTTCGACACCACGTCCCTCACGGCTTCCTTCTGCAGTTTTTCGGCCACCTCGGCCTTCTCACCTTCGCCGTTCAGCGCAGCCATCTCGTTGGCAATCTTGGTGGAAGACATGGCGCGGTCGAGCAGGTCGAGAGCCGACGATGGCAGATGGCGGTCGGGCATGTAGCGCTTGGCCAGACGCACGATTTCGGCTGGCACATCGTCGTCGATGGGCAGTTTGTGGAACTGCTCATAACTTTCGCGTTTGCTCTGGATGATGTCGATGGCTTGTTCTTCGGTGGGCTCCTCCACTGTGATTTTCTCGAAGAAAGCCGTCAGTTCCTTGTCTTTCTCTATATCTTTGGTGTAGCCGTCGATGGTGGAGGTGATGAACACCTGCAGTTGGTTTTTCGACAGCAGTTTCTTCAGTCCTGGCAGAATGCCGTTCAGCGTCGATTGCTTGTCCTCCACTCGGTGGAAATTCTCGATGACGAGCAGGGGCTGTGCCTCGGCCAGCAGGGCTTCGGTCACTTTCTTGAAGCGGTCTTCAATCTCGCCCTTGTAACTCACCCCTTGGCTCAGGGCGATGAGGTCGAGTTCGTAGGGCTGCAGGTTTTCCAGCGATGCTGGCACCTTCTTGTCGCGCAGGCGTTGCAGCAGGGCACCGATGAGGCTGGTCTTGCCCACACCTGTTTCGCCCACGATGAGGATGTTGGCTCTGTCTTTGCGGGCCAGTACTTCCACTATCGAGAGCACTTCCTTGTCGAAGCCGATGATGGGAGCCTCAGGCACGTCGGAGAGCATGACAATGCAGTATTCGTCGGTGCCGCCGGCGGCTTTCGAGGCAGCCGAGCCGGCCTTGGCCGATGTGCCTGTGGTGGCAGGCTTGGCTGGTGCGCCAGAGGAGATGATGCTCTTAATCTTGTCGGCTTGCAGCGGCAGCGTCTTCAGTTGCTCATAACTGAAGCCGATGCCGGGTGTGACCAGCGATGCCAGGAGGCTCTCGAGTGTCACGCTGTCCAGTCCGCACGTGTCGCTGATTTCTTGGGCCTCCTTGATGACGTTCTGCGTGTCGTGCGAGAGTTCGATGCCCTTCATGCCGTAGGGCGACTTTTCGCACTGCTTCATGCGCATGTCGGCCCAATCCACCATGTAGTAGTAGTCCTCGTCGAGCGTGTCCTCGATGAACGACACCAGACCCACACTCTTGTGGAGCAGGGCGCGGAGCAGGTGGGCAGGTTCAATCTTCGGCGACTTGTTGTCGGTCGCATACGACTGTGCGATGTGAAGCAAGTCGATGGGAAGATTCTCTAACAGTTTGGAATACTTGTCCATAGGCTTATAGGTAAATAGGTGTTAGTGAAAAATCTGGGGTTGAGAGGTCTTTGCAGGGATAGCGTTGCGACAGACCGAACCGGGTCTTCGGGTGGTCATGTGCATACCTTTACTTCACCCTCTTTTCTGTAAAAGGGTGGTTATCAGCGGATTATCTATATGTCGCGCGTGTTGGATGCCCATAAGCACCTCTGTTTGTGCTTGAAATCTTTGTTTTGTATGCTTTTTGTAGTTCTTGCGACAAAGTTAAACAAAAAAGTGTAGAAACAAATAAATTTCTAAAAAAATAGCACGAAAAAGATGAAAAAAACCTCTTTTGAGCCTTAAATGAAGCCATTTTGCTTGGAAGAGTGAAAAAAAATGCAGCATTTCCGCTATGAGGGTGCTGTTGCTGCTTGAGGAGAAATGTCGTGGGGGCATGCAGGGGTACGCCGTGGGGGTGTGAGGAGCAGTGCCGTGCAAATTATAAATGTGACGGCGTACAAATTGTAAATGGTACGGCATACAAATTGAATATGCAACGGCGTTCCACGTAGGGTGGAAACGAAAGGCGGAATGAAGGGGATGTTTCGGCCTTCCGTTTGCAGAAAAAGAGGAATTTATTTTGTTTTTCCTGCAAATTGTGCTACCTTTGCCGAAAACTAACACTTAACCTATGATGAAGCAAAGAGTATTTTCACTCATTCTGCTGAGCACTTGTCTCAGCCTCGGTGTGTCGGCACAGCCCACTCGGCAAGAGGTGATGGCGGCTATGGAACTGGCTAATGACCATTTCATCCGGAAGTATCCCGACCCGGGCAAACCGACGTTTGTGAAGAAGGAACGTCCCTCCAACTTGTGGACACGCGGTGTCTATTTTGAGGGGCTGACAGCCCTGACCGAACTGGAGCGCCTGACGGGCGGGGCGAAATATAAAGATTACTACAAGTATATCTACGACTGGGGTACGGCCCACAAATGGACTCCGCGCAATGGCGTGACCACGCGCGATGCCGACGACTACTGCTGCTGCCAGACCTATCTGGACATGTACTGGATGGAGAATCCGCAGGAGACGGTCAGCCTGTTGGATGCGGAGAAAGGCCGTCTGGCACCAGGACATCAGGTGAAGAATAGGAGTTTTATCGCCCCCACTGTGCAATGTATGGACAATGTGATTGCTGCCGAAGACACCCCGTGGGTGGCTGGCGGACAGACGAAGTCGGCGGGCAGCGATGGCGACTGGACCTGGATTGATGCCATCCAGATGGGGCTGCCTGTGCTGTCGAAACTGACGCGAATCCGCCACTTTGAAGGCGACCGCGAGGCTGACCGCTACACCGACAAGGGGTGGGACATGTATGAGACCTCGCGCAACGAGATTGGCGGCGGACTGTGGAATGCTGCCGACGGTCTGTGGTGGCGCGACAAGGACTTTGTGCCGCCCTACACCGAACCCAACGGCGAAGACTGCTACTGGAGCCGTGGCAACGGATGGGTGTATGCTGCCCTGGTGAGGGCCATGGATGCCATGCTGGTGGCCAAAGGGGCGAAAGCACCGGGCTATCTGGAACCGCTGGGCGAGAAAAAGTGGAAGAACATAGGAGAGGACGAACATTTCGGCGACTATCGGAAAGACTATCTGGCCATGACGAAGGCACTGGTGAAGTGTCAGCGCAAGGACCATTTCTGGAATGTGTCGCTGCACGACGAAAGCAACTACGGCGGTGTGGAACTGTCGGGCACGGCCCTGTTCATCTATGGAATGACTTGGGGGGTGCGTCATGGCTATCTGCCAAAGAAGAAGTATCTGCCCATCATCTACCAGACCTGGGACGCGATGGTGAAGACCTGCCTGCACGACGATGGTTTCCTCGGCTACGTGCAGGGCACGGGCAAGGAGCCGAAGGACTCGCAGCCTGTCACCTACGACAAGGAGCCAGACTTCGACGACTACGGACTGGGTTGCTTCTTGCTTTGTGGAACGGAGATTGTGCGTCTGCTGGAACAGTAAAAAGCAGTTGGTAAATCACCTGTGTAAACTATTTTTTTTCACCTACTGATGCGTCTTTATATATATATAATGTGTGTGTGCGGGGGACTGCTGGCGGCCTGCACTTCAGAAAAGTCGGGCAGCAAGAAGGCTGTGACGGCTAAGGTGCAGAGCGCACCCTACGAACTGCTGGTGGTGGCTGACAAGGACTGGCTGAAGACGGAGGCTGGGCAGACGCTGGTGCAGACGGTGGAGGCACCCATTGAGGGACTGCCGCAGATGGAGCCGAACTTCAGGGTCACCTACATCAACCCCTTTGCCTTCAGCGGAACCTTCAAGACCTACGCCAACATCGTGGTGGCTGAGGTGGACAAGAAACACAAGGAACCGGCCCTGCTGATGCAGAGAAACGTGTATGCCCAACCGCAGGTGGTGCTTTATCTGTATGCACCGGATAATGCGGCTATCGTTCAGTGTGTGGAGAAGAACCGTGCGGCGATACTGAGCATGCTGAACGAAAACGAGTTTGCTCGCGAACGGAAACTCTTGGCGAAACATCATAGTGGGGTGGTGATGACTCAGGCAAAGAAGCAGTTTGGTGTGAGCATGCAGGCTCCTCGGGACATTGACGACCTCAAGACGGGCAAGGACTTCCTGTGGGCTTCGGCCAGCAAGCAGGAGTTTCGCCTGAATGTGTGCCTCTATGCCCTGCCGATGCAGGACATGACGACGGAGCGATTTGTGGAACTGCGCGACTCAGTGATGAAACTGAACATACCCGGAGGACGGGACGACCAATGGATGGAAACTGACCCGCGCACCGTGGTGGCAGAACAGGTGGCGTTTGAGGGGAAGTCTGTCCCGGTTGTGCGAGGACTTTGGGACATGAGGAACGATGCGATGGGCGGTCCGTTTGTCTGTTATCTCCACACCGACACACTCCGCAACCGCCTCCTTGTGGCTGAAGGCTTCGTTTTTGCCCCGGAAGAGAAAAAACGGCCCATCGTCCGACAACTTGAAGCAGCCCTGCAAACACTCGTTTTCGTGGCCGATACTCATAAGTCGGTATCATTTTCTTGAAGAAATGCGATTTTCTCTACCTAAAATTTGGTAGATAATAAAAACTTTTCCTACATTTGCAACGAAAATAGAACAGACAATAATTCTAAAGACAAACCAAAAAGAGTAAAGATTATGGCTTACGTAATTAGCGACGATTGTGTAATGTGTGGAACTTGCGCTGGCGAGTGTCCATCAGGTGCTATCAGCGAAGGTGATGGCAAGTATGTAATTGATGCCGACGCATGCGTTGACTGCGGCACATGTGCTGACGCGTGCCCCGCTGGTGCTATCGCTCCAGGCGAATAAGCGTCTTTCACAGACATATTGTAGAGAACCTATTTCTCTCAAAGAAAGTACAGAAATCACGGAAAGAGAACGTTTTTTCCGTGATTTCTGTGCTTTCTGTATGAATTTATGATAGACTTTTCGCTTTTTTCCGTATATTTGCATACAAAATAAGACTAACGCAACCTATGAAACCTAATCTTTTTGACCTGAGACAAATGTGGGCATGCGCCCTTTTCTTTTGTGCAGCATCGTGGCTGCAGGCACAAGTTATCGACCTGAGCGGCACGTGGCAGTTCCAAATGGACCGTGAGGGTAAGGGCATAGCCGAGGAGTGGTATAAGGTTGGGCGACAACTCGAAGACCAAATCACGCTGCCTGCCTCTATGCCACAACGGCTGAAGGGCGACGACATCAGCGTGAACACCAAGTGGGTGGGCTCGCTCTACGACTCCAGTTATTTCTTCAACCCTTACATGAAGAAGTACCGTCAGCCAGGAAAGGACATGAAGTTGCAGTTCTTCCTCACCCCAGACAAGCACTATGTGGGCAAGGCGTGGTATAAGCGAACGGTCACTTTGCCTGAAGGCGAGGCTGTGCCTATGTACACCCTCTACCTGGAACGTCCGCACATCACCACCGAAGTGTGGGTGAACGGCGAGAAAGTGGGCGAGGGGGAAAAGTCCTTGTCCGTCCCTCATGAGTATTATCTCTATGGTTTGTTGAAGCCAGGGGAGAACACCATTGCCATCTGTGTGGATAACGACCCCGAAACCGTGAAGGTGGGACAAGACTCACATTCGGTGACCGACCAGACTCAGGGAGACTGGAACGGCATCGTGGGAAAGATGGAACTGCGCCCGTTCAATGTCTTTGACTATGTGGCGGTCTATCCCGACATCGACACCAAAACGGCTCGTGTACATGTGGAATTGCTTGACTGCAAGCCCCGTCAGAAGGCGACCATCACGCTGAAAGCGACAGCCTTCAACACGGATAAGCAGCACGTGGTGGAGAGCAAGCCCGTGGAGGTCACACTTGCCGATGGGGTGGTTGTGACCAGTGACATTGTCTTGCAGATGGGTGACGGTATGTTGCTCTGGGATGAGTTCAATCCGCAATTGTACAAACTGGAGGCTGTGGTGAAAACCAAAGACGGCCGCTCTTTCGCGAAGGAAACGGTTTTCGGCATGCGCAAGATGGAAATACGTGGCAAGATGTTCTACGTGAACGGACGAGAGACCATCCTGCGTGGTACGGTGGAGAACTGCGACTTCCCCAATACGGGCTATCCCCCGATGGATTTGCAGTCGTGGCTTAAACTCTTCAAGACCTGCAAGTCTTACGGTCTCAACCACATGCGTTTCCACAGTTATTGTCCGCCAGAAGCAGCCTTCTTGGCTGCCGACATGACAGGCTTCTACATCCAGCCCGAAGGCCCCTCGTGGCCGAATCATGGCGTGAAGTTGGGACGTGGAGAACCTATCGACAAGTACCTGATGGATGAAAGCATGGCGATTGTCAATGAGTATGGCAACCACCCCTCTTTCACGTTCTATGCCTTTGGTAATGAACCGGCAGGAAACTGGGTGAAGTGGTCAACCGATCATGTGGCACAGATGAAGGCTTACGATCCACGTCACCTCTACTGCGGCTTCAGCGTTGGTGGCGGCTGGGCTTGGCAGCCTGGCAGCGAATATGCCGTGAAGGCGGGTGCGCGTGGCCTGAATGAATGGGCGAGACGTGCGCCAGAGTCGGTGGTGAACTTCGAGAAGAACATCACCACTTATAATGGAAAAGACATGCCTAACACACCCATCACGATGCCCTTCGTGAGCCATGAGACGGGACAGTGGTGTGCCTTCCCCAACTTCGACGAAATCCCGAAATATACGGGTGTGAACAAGGCGAAAAACTTTGAGATATTCCGCGACTTGCTTCGCGACAATGGTATGGCGTCGAGGGCGCACGACTTCATGATGGCTTCGGGCAAGTTGCAGGCACTTTGTTACAAGGCTGAAGTGGAACGCACCCTTCGCACACCAAACTATGCTGGTTTCCAACTGCTTTCGCTCAACGACTACTCTGGCCAGGGTACTGCGCTGGTAGGCGTGACCGATGTGTTCTTCGACAACAAAGGTTACATCTCCGACCGCGAGTTTCGCGAGTTCTGTTCACCTATTGTGCCGTTGGCCAAGTTGCCTAAGTTCACCTATCAGAGCAGTGAGACTTTGGAGGCAGAGGCGGAACTGAGCCAGTTCTCTGACCGTGAACTTAAAGGCGTGACTCCGCATTGGAGTCTGAAAACTGCTGATGGAACCTCTTATGCAGAGGGTGACCTTCCGACTCGTGACCTCCCCATCGGCTGCAACGTGGAGTTGGGCAAGGTGGTTGTGCCGCTGTCGGGAGTGACCGAAGCCAGCAAACTGACGCTCACCGTCACCCTCCCTGGTACGGAGGCTCGGAACCATTGGAATGTCTGGGTATATCCTACTCCTGCTGCCGACCTTGTACAATATGATAAAAAGTGGAATCCGAAAGGCATCTACGTGACTGATTCTTTGGACGAAAAGGCTCTGAAGACACTGAAAAAGGGCGGCAACGTACTCATCTGTGCTGCAGGCAAAGTGACCTATGGCAAGGAGGTGGTGCAGCAGTTCACGCCTGTATTCTGGAATACGTCATGGTTCAAGATGCGTCCGCCGCACACCACTGGCATCTTAGTGGAGAACACTCACTCTATCTTTGACCTCTTCCCCACCGATTATCACTCCGACTTGCAATGGTGGGAATTGGTGAACCGCGCCCAAGTGATGCAGTTTACCGACTTCCCCGCCGACTTCCAGCCGCTGGTGCAGAGCATCGACACGTGGTTTGTCTCGCGCAAGATTGGCATGCTTTTCGAGGCCAACGTGGGCAAAGGCAAACTGGTGATGACCACAATGGACATTACGCGCAACCTCGGCCAGCGCATTGTGGCGCGCCAGATGCGTGAGTCTATCCTCCATTACATGCAGAGCGACCAGTTCAAGCCTCAATGGACGCTGGACTCCCAACTGATAGCCGACCTTTTCACCAAAGTGGCTGGCAACGTGAATATGTTTACCAAGGATTCACCCGATGAACTGAAGCCTGCTCTCGACAACTCTGTCAAGCCCAAGACAACGAACTAAGACAACGAATTAGAACAGCGAATTAAGCGAATTAAACGAATTAGGCGAATAGGGCGAACATCTTTGTTTCACCACGAATTAAACGACTTTTGCAATGAAGAAGATTTTTTCACTTTTACTTTTGAGTGTTTCGTTTTTGGTTTCATCTGCACAGACCTACTCCTTTGATGGCCGCGACAAGGCTGCCATTCAGGTGAAGCCAGCCGATGTTTTCACAGCCGAACGTGGCTATGGCTATGATTTCCAGTACATCATCGATGCTGCCCGCAAGTCCCAGAACGAGACCTATCGCCTCTCCGACGGCATATTCTACTTTTCGGTGGCGGTGCCGGATGGCAACTACAAGGTGACTGTCACTCTCGGCTCGAAGAAGGCCAAGGGAAACACCACTGTCAGGGCCGAGTCGCGTCGCCTTTTCGTGCAGAATGCTGAGACGAAGAAGGGTGAGTTCAAGACCTGTTCCTTTATCGTGAACAAGCGCAACACTACCATCACGATGCCTGATGGCAAGGCCGACCGAGTGCGCATCAAGAAGCGCGAAGAGAACAAGATGAACTGGGACGACAAACTCACCATCGAGGTGAATGGCGACCAGCCTGCCGTCTCGTCCATCAAGATTGAGCCTGCTGCCGACAATGTGCCAACTCTCTGGTTGTGTGGCAACTCCACGGTGGTGGACCAAGACTATGAGCCGTGGGCATCGTGGGGACAGATGATTACGCGCTGGTTCACCGACGAGGTGGCGGTGGCCAATTATGCCGAAAGCGGTGAGACTGCCACTTCCTTCATCGCTGCAGGCCGACTGAAGAAGATTGTCTCGCTGATGAAGCGGGGCGACTACATCTTCATGGAGTTTGGCCACAATGACCAAAAGGAGAAACGTCCGGGCAGTGGTGCTTTCTACAACTATGCCTATGCTCTGAAGCAATTTGTGGATGAGGCTCGTGCCAAGGGTGTCACTCCCATCTTTGTCACTCCCACGCAGCGGCGCTCGTTCGACAGCAGCGGCAAAATACAGGAGACCCACGCCAACTATCCCGATGCCATGCGTTGGGTGGCGAAGGACCAGAATGTGCAACTCATAGAACTGCACGACATGACCCGCACTTTCTATGAGACACTGGGTGTGGAAGGTTCCAAACATGCCCTTGTCCACTATCCTGCAGGCACCTATCCTGGCCAGGTGAAGGCTTTTGAAGACAACACTCACTTCAATCCATACGGTGCCTATGAAATAGCCAAGATGATGGTGGAAGGAATGAAACAACTGAACCTGCCTGTCGTGCAGCATCTTCGTTCCGACTATGTCCCCTTCAATCCCGCTCAGCCAGATGATTGGCGCGCCTTCCACTGGAACGATGGCCCCTTCATCGACACGGTGAAACCAGATGGAAATTGAAAATGCTTTTGCGAGCATGAATGCTGCTTGCGGAGGACCTAAAGTGTAACGCCGTTGCATATTCAAATTGTATGCCGTACAATTTGTAAATGCAACGGCGTTACAATTGTATATGGAACGACGCTGTTTATTATGCAGGAGTGCCAAATCAAGAAAAAAGGGGTGATGTAATTTTTTTTTGTTTTTTTTTTGGTTTGTTTTAAGTTTTTTTGTAATTTTGACACTAATTTGAAGAAAAGCGTCTGAAAAAGATGGCTTCCGAAGATTTATTAAGAAATGAGTCTTTTGCTAACAATCTGAATGACACCCTCTTGCACGAGAGAGGGTGAAGTAAAGGTACGTTCTCGCTCCAAAATGCACAAGATGTATCTTCAAGTTGCTTTTGGGGGAGAATCGCGAATTACGAAAGTTAAAAAACATTAAATATGAAAAGAGCGTATCTGTCTCTTGGAATGCTGGTGGCCGTTGTTTTGGTGTTGTTGAGTGCTTGCTCAACCCCTAAAGACATTGCCTATTTCCAAGATTTCAACCCCGGAAAGTCGATTATGGTGCAAAACCCGGTGGAAATCAAGTTTAGGCCAGACGATGAAATCCGTATCATGGTGAGTTCTGACAAGCCAGAACTGGCGGCACAGTTTAGTTTGACATCAGGCTCCTCCGGGGGTGGCAGTGAAGGTTCGCGCTACACCATCGACACCGAAGGATGTATTCGTTTCCCCATGTTGGGCAAGATTCATGTGGCTGGTCTGAACCGTCAGGAACTGCAGGAACTCATCCGCGATGAAATCATAGCGAAGGGACTTATCCGAGACCCGATTGTAACGGTCGATTATTCAAATCTTTATGTGATTATTCTTGGCGATGTCGGCACAGGACGTATCTTGATTGACCGCGACAAGTTCACTATTTTGGATGCCATCGGCTCATCAGGCGATCTGAAGATTACGGGTCAGCGCACCAATGTGAAGGTCATTCGGGAAAATTATGGCAAGAAGACGGTCTATGAAGTGAATCTTTGTTCGGCAGAAGACTTATATGCGTCGCCCGTGTATTATCTGCAGCAGAATGACGTGATTTATGTGGAGATGAACAAGAAGGAGAAGAGAAACTCGACAGTGATGGGCAACTCGACAGTTCAGCCATCGTTCTGGATGGGTCTGGCCACCTTCATCGTGTCAGCGTTGTCGTGGTTTAATAAATAAAAAGGGTTCTCTTTTCTTCATCTTCCTCCCGGCTCGTTAGGATGAGAATGGATGAAAAGAAATACTCACATACATAGAAAACAGATAAAAAATAAGATATGTTACCTCTGAATAACAATCAAACGGCAAATGCTGCTTATCATCCAGCAGGGGCGAATCCTTCTTCTGCTGCCCAGAAGGTGGGGAGTGCTTCTGCCTATGCGAAAGTGTTGGACATGTTGACCGTGTTTGCCTCAAAGTGGTACTGGTTCGTCCTGTGCCTTGCATTGGGCTTGGCCGGTTCTTATTTCTACCTTCAGATAACCCCGCCTGTCTATACGAGAGAGGCTTCCATGCTGATAAAGAATGATTTTCAGACCTCCTCGTCTGGCGGTGGTGCTGGCATGAATATGTTTGGCGGTAGCGTGGATGTGAATAATGAATTGTTTACCTTAAAGTCGCCCAACATAGCCGAAGCCACAGTCCAGGCGTTGCATTTGGAAGTGAATTGCTACGCCCAGGGCCGTTTCCACGAAGTGGCCGTGTATGGGACAAGCCTTCCTGTGAAGATTCTTCCATTGGAATTGAACGACAATGAATCGGCCGAATTTACTTTCGACCTGCGGGCTGATGGAACATACGTGATGAGCAATTTCAAACGGGGCGGCCAGAGTCTTCCCGGTACGTTGTTGGGCCGGATAGACAAGACGGTGCAGACACCTATTGGTAAGGTGAGTGTGGAGAAAGGAGATAACTATCAACCGCAGGAACTCCCAATGCGGGTGGAACGCACCGCCATTCAGACGGCTGTAAACAAGATTACTTCAAATCTGAACGTGAGTGCTGTGAGCGAAATGTCCACCATCATCAAGTTGTCCTACAATGATGTGAGTCCGCAACGTGCAGAAGATATCCTGTCCACTCTCATCACGGTGTATAACGCACGTTGGGTGGAAGACTGCAACCGTCGTTCTGTCTCCACTTCAGAGTTTATCGGCGAGCGTCTGGCTGTGATTGAGGAGGAACTGGGTTCTGTGGAAAACGACATTTCCGAATTTAAGGCAGCCAACCTGATACCTGCAGGCAGCAATGATGTGGCAGATATTTATGTGTCTCAGGCCACCTCGGCATCGGCTCAGTCAACGGAACTGAACAATCAGTTGCAGATGGCGCGCTACGTGCGTGGGTATCTGACCAATCCGAACAATAAGTTTACGCTGATTCCGGCCAACCAGGGTGTGAATAGTCCTAATATCAGCAGCCAGATTGCGGAATACAACACGTTGCTTCTCTCGCGCAACAACTTGCTGAGTGCCAGTTCAATGCAGAACCCACTGATTCAGGAGAAAGACTTGCAGTTGGATGAACTTCGCAATGCGCTCATCGCTTCGGTGGATAACCACATCGCATCTCTGAATGTGGCACTGAACTCGGCCAGAAGTATTCAAGGACAAGCCAACAGCAAGATTGCTTCCTCGCCCAGTCAATCGAAATATTTGCAGAATGTGGAACGCCAGCAAAAGGTGAAGGAGAATCTTTATCTCTACCTCTTGCAGAGGCGTGAGGAAAATGCCCTATCACAGGCTTTCACAGCCTACAATAATCGTGTCATCAATTCTCCTACTGGTTCCAATGTCCCAACCTCGCCAGTACCTTCCATGGTTTGGCTGATTGGCGCCGTTTTAGGCTTGGCAGTGCCTGGCTTGATTATCTTCCTGATGGAGGCTATCAATAATAAGGTGCGCGGGCGCAAGGACCTCAATGAGTTGTCCATTCCATTCCTTGGTGAGATTCCTATCCATCGCCATCATCGTACATTCAGAGAAAAACTGGTGGGGCCATGGCAGAAGTTGTGGCAGAATATCAAGGTCGGCCTGAAACTTGGTGAGGTGAAAGAGGATAAGACTTTGCACATCTTGGTGAAAGACCACTCACGAAATGTCATCAATGAGGCGTTCCGTGTCATTCGTACCAACATCGAATTTATGACGGCCAAAGGCAGTCGGGGCAAGGTGATTATGCTGACTTCGTTCAACCCGAACTCTGGTAAAACCTTTGTGGTGACCAATCTCGTCACATCATTTGCCATCAAGAAACAACGGGTTCTGGCCATCGACCTCGACTTGCGCAAGGCTTCTCTCTCAGCCATGGTCGATAAGCCCAAGATTGGTATTGCCGATTACCTGTCGGGCGTGACGGATAGTTTTGATGACATAGTGGTGCGCAACGCCACCCACGACTATCTGGACGTGGTGCCAGTCGGAACGATTCCTCCCAACCCCACGGAGTTGCTTTTCGACGAGCGTCTGCCTAAGTTGATGGAAGAATTGCGCAACCAGTATTCCTACATCATCCTTGACTGTCCGCCTGTGGAGATTGTGGCCGATGCAACCATTGTAGGTCGATGTGTTGATGCGACACTCTTCATCATTCGTGCAGAGATGCTGGACCGTTCCCTCCTGCCTGATATTCAGAAATATTATGACGAAAACCGTCTGCCTAAGATGTCTGTCATCTTGAATGGTACAACGGATTCGTTCTCATATTATGGTTATCACCGCTATGGTACACGCTACGGCTATTATGGCGGTTCAGCCTATGGTGGCTACACCAAGGATGATGATTAAAGAAACGGTGAGTAAAAAGTAGTAGAAAGAAAAAATACGCAATAAAAATATGGCTATGAGTAATTCAAAACGCAAAGTTCTCTTTCTTGTGGAATCACTTGAGGGGGGTGATGCTGCGAAAGCACTCTCCACATTGGTGCAGTATATCGACAAAACAAAGTTTGATGTAACTGTATGCTCCATAAATAGTGGTGGAAAATATGAATCGGTCATAAGAGAGAATGTGAACTATAAAACAATACTTTCCGAGTCAGGCGGTATGAAGCGCAAGATGGTGTATAAGAATCTGCCACTTTCGCTGGTGTACAAACTCTACATTCCGCAAGGGAATGATGTAGAAGTTGCCTGTACGGAAGGATTTGCCACCAAGTTGCTGAGCCACTCAGGCAAAAAAAGTAAGAAGTATGCTTGGGTGCATACCGACCTCTATAAAAATCACTGGACAAAGGAAGTGTATAGTGACCTGAAAGAGGAAACGGATGCCTATAATCACTATGACAGAATTATATGCGTGGCACATCTTTTGCAAGAAGCCTTCAAGAAGAGATTTCCCGATGTGAAGCAACCCGTGGATGTCATTCACGACCCTGTCGATTCGTTGTCTGTTCGTCTGAAATCGCTGAATGCCACCAATGAAACAGAGACTAAGGTGGGCATGCGAATTGTGACTCAGGGACGTCTGGAAGCCCAAAATGACTATGGGCGTCTGTTGAGGGCGGTGAAGCGTCTGATTGGCGAAGGATATGACATCGGACTGTGGATGTTTGGCGATGGTTCTGAACAGGGTATTCTTGACCATTATGTCAGAGAAAACGACCTCCAGGAGCGTGTCAAACTCTTTGGACCTCATCCCAATCCTTATCGCTACATGGTGAAGGGTGACCTCTTCGTATGTACCTCCTATAGCATGAGCGTCATCAATGCCCTCATTCTTGGCTTACCCGTTCTGGCCGCTGATGGTCCAGAACTTCGCGAACTGCTGAAGAATGGTGAATCCGCTTTCTTCACAGACAACAACGAGACCGGCCTTTACGATGGCATCAAAAAACTCTTTGACAATCCAGCACTTCTCAAGCAATACCGTCAGAAAGGAGAGGCTCGTGGCTGGGACTTTGACATCGAGGCATTGATGGTGCCGATAGAAAATTTGCTGGCTCAATAAGAATAATCAAAAAGGAATGCAAGTAACAGAAATAAAGCCACATAGGAACTGGCTTGATATAGATATAAAGGGACTTTGGCGTTATCGCGACTTGTATTATATGTATATACGTCGCGACATTGTCACACAGTATAAGCAGACCATCTTGGGCCCCTTGTGGTATGTCATTCAGCCCTTGTTCACCACCATCATGTATATGTTTGTGTTTGGTGGTTTGGCTGGCATCTCCACCGATGGTGCTCCACAGCCTCTTTTCTACATGGCAGGCATTGTGTTATGGGGGTATTTCTCTCAATGCTTCACTGTGAGCAGTGATGTTTTCGGGGCCAATGCCAATGTGTTCGGAAAAGTTTATTTCCCTCGATTGGTCGTTCCCCTTTCTGGTGTCACTAGTAACCTTCTGAAGATGCTCATCCAGTTGGGCATGTTTATCATCATATATATATATTATGTGATAACCCTTCCCTCGGGTACACTCCAAGTCAATGCATCCATCCTTCTTTTCCCCTTCCTGATTTTCTTGATTGCCATGCATGGCATGTCGTGGGGACTCATCATCTCCTCCATGACCACCAAATATCGCGATATGAAGTTCCTGATTCAGTTCGGAATCCAACTCTTCATGTATGCTACTCCAGTCATCTATCCTCTCTCGGCTGCCCCAGAGAAATACCGCAACATCATTGCCCTCAACCCTCTCACCCCTATCTTTGAGGCCTTCAAATACAGTTGTTTAGGCTGTGGCACCCTCGACTGGAGCGGTCTCCTCTACAGCACCATTTTCATGTGCATCACCCTCTTCCTCTCCGTCCTCGTCTTCTCTCGCACCGAACGCAACTTCATGGATACGGTGTAGTTGGTTTAGAGTTTAGTGTTTAGAGTTTAGAGTTAGGGCTGGGCGTTTTTGTGGGAATATGGATTCATTTGGCTTTAGAGATTTAAGGGTTTATCAGACTTCAAGAGATCTTGTTAAAACAATTTATAGCGTTTTAGCCGCCTATCCCTCTAATGAGCAGTATGCATTGTGTGACCAGTTAAGACGTGCTAGCGTCTCTGTTCCTTCAAACATTGCAGAAGGAATGAGCCGTTCGTCTGATAAAGAGAAAGCGCATTTTATAGAAATATCCTACGGCTCCTTAATGGAGGTTCTATGTCAGATGGAAATCTCAAAAGAACTTAATTATGTAACAGAAGAACAAATGAAAGATATAGAGAATCAGATAACTATAATTGCGAAACAACTATCAAAGCTTCGTACAACATTAAGTAACTCGTCTCTAAACTCTAAACCCTAAACTCTAAACAAATATGAGCAACATAGCAATTGAATTTGAAAATGTAGGTAAGATGTATCGACTGGGTCGTGTGGGAACAGGTACTCTCTCCCATGACCTCAATCGGTGGTGGACGATGAATGTCTTGCGCAAGGAAGACCCATATTTAAGGATAGGGGAGACGAACGACCGTAGCAAAAAGGGACATTCCGACTATGTGTGGGCACTCCGCGATATATCTTTCAAAGTAGAGCAAGGCGATGTGGTCGGTATCATTGGTAAGAACGGTGCGGGGAAATCGACTCTTCTCAAACTTCTTTCTCGTATCACCTCTCCTTCAACAGGTTCCATCCGCTATCAAGGGCGAATTGCCTCTCTTCTCGAAGTGGGTACAGGTTTCCATCCCGAAATGACTGGACGTGAAAACATCTACATGAATGGTTCCATCATGGGTATGACCAAAAAGGAAATCACTCGCAAACTTGATGAAATCGTAGATTTTGCAGGTGTAGAACGCTATTTAGATACCCCCGTCAAACGCTATTCCTCAGGTATGACCGTCCGCCTCGGCTTCGCCGTAGCAGCCTTCCTTGAACCTGAAATATTAGTTGTGGACGAGGTCTTGACTGTCGGTGATGCTGAATTCCAGAAAAAGGCTATCGGTAAGATGCAAGATGTTTCAAAAGGTGAGGGCAGAACCGTTTTATTTGTGAGTCATAATATGGCTGCCGTAAAAAACTTGTGTACGCGAGGCGTTGTATTGGAGAACGGAACTTTGGCATTTGATGGAACGACTGACGAGGCTGTCAATTATTATCTGAATAATAATTTTCAAGTAGAGCAGGGGCTTATTACAGACCATATCGATGAATTGGCATCCTATATCACAGTAGATAAGATAGAGATTAATGGTACTCCATACACGGAGAGTACCATCACCAGCAATCAAGAGTATCTAGAGGTGCTCTTTGAAGGTGTAACTGTAGAACCGTTCAAGGCAAATGTCCAACTCAAATTCTTCAATCAGAGCGATATGCCTATGGCAACCTATTCAGAAGGTGCTTATAAAGGACTCGTGGAAGATGTGCCAGTAGGGAAATTTTCGCTTCACCGAAAAATTCATTTGCCCAGATATATCAGTAAAGGTGATTATGTTCTTGAGTTTGAAGTTAACCAACATAGCCAAAATCGAGTTACTCGGACGTTGTGGGCAAAAAGATGTGCCAACATCCATGTAGATGGTAGCACGGAACAGTTTGGACACCCGTTGTCTGCCCGTTGGGAGGGTTTTTTGGGGTTAGAACCATATGGGGGGTAATCAAAACAGAGTTTATAATAATGTTGTTATAAGCATAAAATGAATATAATTGATAAATTGACCGCCCCACTACATCTTCAAAGGGGAATTGTGAAGTCCACAAAAATGATAGTAGAATCCAATGCCAATGATGTGGTGAACAGATTGTACTACAAATGTAAGGTGGATGAATTGAATCAGTATGTGATTAATTCTAAGCGGAAAGGAACGACAGACTCTAAGATTGCAGAGACGGAGATTATCGTATCATTGACGACACATAGTTATCGTATCAATGATGTGTACCTTGCCATTGAGTCAATCATGCAGGGTACGATGCTCCCCAATAGGATAATCCTTTGGCTGTCTGAAGAATATAAGAAAGACCCGCTTCCTGTCACATTGCAGAATCAGATGGAGAGAGGGTTAGAAGTCCGCTACTGTAAGGATGTACGCTCATATACCAAATTAGTTCCAGCTCTAAAAGAGTTTCCTAATAGTGCAATAGTAACAATAGATGATGATATCCTTTATCCAATAGATGCGTTAGAACACTTGGTGAATGCATACAAAAATGCGAATGACTGCATTTGTGCAAATTGGGTGCATTTCATTCCCAAAAATCTATACGAAAGCTATAAATCATTGCTTGATTGGCCGACGGTGACAGGATTGGTGGAAGACTCTCTTTTTTTGTTTTATGAAGGCTTTGGTGGTGTCTTATACCCCCCAAATTCTTTAGATGTAGAGGTGTTGAATGAGGAAGTTTTTCTTGATATTTGTAAATATGCTGATGATGTGTGGTTTAATGCTATGTCGTTGAAGAAAGGTACGAAGGTGCGATATGCTAATCCCCGTCCAGGTTTGTTTAGATGTATTGGAAATCCAGATGCTCAAGCCATTGCATTGAGAAATGTTAATAGTAATGGGGAAATTCTTAACGATGTACAGATTAAGGCTGTATTCGAGAAATATGGTATTTTTGAGAAAATTGCGATGTTCAAAGATTGATGCATGAAAAAATTACTTGTTGATTTGTGGAATTGGTCATTTGACCAATGGGTTTTATTGCGGGATAAAATTCAGCTTGTATATGATTTCTTTTATAGAAATACACACAAAGTCCCCAAAGTGGCTTCAATTCGGGAAACGATTCTATATGTTCTTGATACGGGATGTTCTGTGAGCCGTTTTGGTGATGGAGAAATGAAGTTGGTTATGGGGAGGAATATTTCTTTTCAAAGGTTTCATCCGCACTTACAAAAGCGTTTGTCAGAAATTTTGCAGAGTGATGATTCAAATTTAATAGTATGTATTCCTAATGTATTTGGCTCATTGGCCATTTATACAGAACACGATAAAATATTTTGGAGAGAATATATGTCGCGTAGCAGAAAGATGTGGTACAATCTTCTTGACAAGAATCGAATATATTATGATGCATTTGTTTCTCGATGTTACCTTCCTTATCAGGATAAGACTATTGCTGTTGAATGCTTCCAGTTATGGAAACAGTTGTGGAATGGAAGAGATTTGTTGATTGTCGAAGGAGAGAAAACAAGGTTAGGCATAGGGAATGATTTATTCGATAACGTACGAAGTATTAAGAGAATATTGGCTTCTGTTATAAATGCTTTTGAACGTTATGATGAGTTGCTGGAGGACGTGGAGAATTATGACAAAAATAGTTTGGTCTTAATAGCCTTAGGGCCTACAGCAACTGTGCTGGCTGCAGATTTGAGTCGTGTTGGATACCAAGCAATAGATATAGGACATTTGGATATAGAATATGAATGGTTCTTGAAGCAAGTAGATCATAAAGTTCCGGTAGAAGGAAAGTATGTCAATGAAGCAGGAGGGTATTCTGGCGATGATGACAATGTCAATCAAGAATATCAATCTCAAATTGTAAAAGTTATAAACTGATGCCTCAAATAACAGTCATTATTCCAGTATATAATGCAGAACAATATTTAGAAGAGTGCTTAGAGAGTATTGTTTCTCAATCTTTTAGCGATTGGGAGTGTATATGTGTGAATGATGGAAGTTCTGATTCTTCTGCGGAAATATTAGAAGCATACGCATCTAAAGATAAGCGCATCAAAGTTCTACCTCAAAACAATGCAGGTCCATCTATTGCTCGTTCTAAGGGATTGGAATGTGCTACAGGAAGGTATATTTTGTTTCAAGATGCAGATGACTTTATTGAGGGACATGCCTATGCGCAATTGGTGGAGTTGATGGAAAAGACTCAGGTGGATGTGCTTGGCTTTTCGTATGAAACATGTCCAGATAGGCAACTTTCACGTTTTTCAATGAAGTGTGGAGAAGTTTTACCACCCACTGCATTGCTGAAGTCCACGAAGAAACCGCAAGCATCGGATGACTTTTCTTTCATTTGGCGTTATATAATAAGACGCTCTTTCCTTTTGGAATATCCTGTTAGTTTTGACTCGCGAATTCGTGTGGGTGAAGATACCGTATTCATGATGGAGATCTTTTCTTATGCGCGTTCAGTTTACTTGACGGATTATGCCCCTTATCGATATCGGATAGACAATAGACATAGTATTATGCATGAAACGCAATATCGTCCTTATCTGGAAGAGTCGTTATCTGTGTTATACAAGAAAAAGAGGGAAATCATTCGGAAAAATGCTTGGGATAAGTTGACTCCATTTAGTTTTGATCTTGCTGATAGGGCTGTGAAAAACTATAGCCGTATGTTAATGGCTAATCGTAAAGCAAATGGAGAACCAAAGGAAAAATATATTAGTGAGGTGCTTCGGCTTCCGATGATGAAGGATGCGATGCATGTGATAGGCTATAGAAATGTGTTCGATAGTTGGAAGGAATACGTGGTGTATTTGTGCATGAAATTCTGTTTCATGCCTGTTCTTAAACGTTACTTTTAGGTGATGCCTCTAACTTTGGTCTTACTTCTAATTGTTGCTGTTTGTCTGCTCTTTGTGATGGTGGATGCCTTTGTAAATCTTCATGAATGGCTTCTTCGTATTCACATCGGGCGATGGCAAGAGCGGAATGTCTGGCAGCAAGCGGTGGAACGAAAGGCTAAGGAGTGGCTGAGACATGCTCCAACAGTGAGGCAAACGGCACAAAATCGATTGGTTTTATGGGACATCATCAGAGGGAAATATCGTAACTCAACTATTCAGACATGGCAAGATGCAGGCCTATTGCTTGGGTTAGGACAAGTGAGTGCTGTAGAATATGCACGTCTCCATCCTGATGCACTGAATGTAAGGAATGTTATGCCGGAGGATTTACTTTTGGCGTATGCTTTGAAAAAAAGTGAATGTCTGAATCCGCAAGTAGAAGTCAAGATGTTGGAACAATTTCAGAATGTAAAAGAGCAAGGAACCATTTATTATAGACCTTGGGTAAAAAATGTCCGTTTTGTGGACACATTGGGCATGGTGCTTCCATTCCTGCATGCCTGTGGATGGGATGATTTGGCAAAACGACAAATGGAAGAATATGACAAGGCCATTTTGAATGGTGTCTTTCCTGCACATGCGTTTAATTTGGAAACAAATCTTCCGATGGGTGTCTTTGATTGGGGGCGTGGAATCGGTTGGTATATCTTGGCATTGATAGAAACAGCAGATATGGAGGGGCAGAATGAGCGTATCATGAAATTGGCAAAGGCATTGTTGCCTCATCAAAAAGTCGATGGGGGCTTTGGCTGTTTTGTGTTCAATCCGCAATCGAGGATGGAGGCATCCGCTACGGTGTTAATCGGCTTACTCTTCCTTTGTGCGTATGAACAGTCGAAAGATGCAACATTCCTGGATGCTGCACGAAAAACAGAAAAGGCACTTATGAAAGCCACACGGCGTAATGGCGCAGTGGATTATTGTCAAGGAGATACCTATGGCATCGGCTATTATTCACAGATTTTCTCGGTCATGCCCTTTGTGCAGGGTCTTGCACTGAGGCTGTCGAAAAAAATAGATTCTTTTGATGGTGAAGCGTAAAGTTTTGTTTTTGATAGAATCGTTGGCTGGTGGTGGGGCAGAGAAGGTGCTGACTACTTTGGTGCAGCATATTGATAAGGAACGATTTGATGTAACGGTTTGTGCAATTAGTGGCGGTGGAAAGTATGAAGAGGTGGTGAAGGAGCAGGTGGTATACCGAGCAATATTGAATGACCTTGCGGGGAGAAGCGGCTTTCAAAATCTGATCTATAAACTAAAACATCACCTTGTGTATCGTTGGTTGCCCCTTTCGTGGGTCTATCGCTTGTTTGTTCCGCAGGGGAATGATGTAGAAGTTGCGTTTGTGGAGGGATTTGCAACGAAACTGTTGAGCCATTCTACGAATCGGAAGGCTCTAAAATATGCTTGGGTGCATATCGACTTGCATCAGAACCATTGGACAAGAAGGGTGTATCGCGATTTGAAAGAAGAGTCGGAGGCTTATGCACGGTACGTCCATATTGTTGGAGTGTCAGACACTGTTGTTGCGGCATTCCATCTGGAGTTTCCTCAAGTCGATGTGCTAGCTACCACCATCTATAATCCTATTTACTCTGACGCTATCCTAACAAGTTCTCAAGAGCCTATTGCTCTGAAACGTCCAGAGTCGATACTTCTAGTGACGGTTGGACGATTGGAGCCACAAAAAGCCTACATGCGGTTACTAAAAATTGTGAAGAGATTGACGGACGAGAGAGTTGATGTGAATTTGTGGATACTGGGTGATGGATCAGAAAGAGAAATGTTGGAAAACTACATTGAAGAACATTGTTTGCAAGAACATGTAAGTCTTCTTGGCTTCCATGCCAATCCATATAAGTATTTGCGCATGGGTGATTTGTTTGTTTGTTCTTCTTTATCGGAAGGTTATAGCACTGCTGTCACTGAAGCCCTAATCCTTGGACTTCCGGTCATTACTACTGATTGCAGTGGCATGGCTGAACTGCTGAAAGATGGGGAGTGTGGCGTCATCACTGAAAATGACGAAACTGCTTTGTATGAAGGCATGAAACGGCTTTTGATGAATGAGACTCAGCTGGAGCATTATCGCCAAAAGGCCATTGAGAGAGGAAGGAATTTTACCATAAAGAGTTTGATGAAGCCTATTGAAGCATTGCTTGCAGAATGAAACGTAAGGTTGTTTTTTTTGTTAATTCATTATATGGAGGAGGTGCAGAAAAGGTGTTGCAGACATTGCTCCGCCACTTAGACAGACAGAGGTTCGAAATAACGCTCTATTCATTACATTGGGAAAAACTTGATGACAACTATCCTTCGGATATAACTTATCGATATATCTATGGACATGGGAAATGGAGTGATTATCTAAAAACTTTTGTATATCAGTATTTTTCTCCTTTATTGTTTTACAGATTGTTCGTCAAAGGGAAGTATGATACTGAAGTGGCCTTTATTGAAGGCTATTCTACGCGGATTGTCAGTGGTTCTACCAACCCTCACTCGAAAAAAATAGCGTGGGTTCATATTGATTTGAAAAATAATCATTGGACAGATGTGGCTTTCAGAAATAGAAAGGAAGAACGAATTTGTTATAAGAATTTTCATCAGGTTATAGCCGTGTCTGAAAGTGTGAAGAATGTAAACGATATATTGTTCCCAAATCTGCAGTCATCCATATATATATATAATCCGGTTCCTTCAAAAGAGATTATTTCAAAGTCTAAGGAACCATGGATGAAAGATCTTATGATAGAGGGTTTTATTTTTGTGACAAGTGGAAGACTTACAAAACAAAAAGGGTATGACCGTCTTTTGGAGGCTGTAGCACGATTGCAAAAAGAGAATTTTCATTTTGAGGTTCTTATTATTGGAGAAGGAGAAGAACGTCGTGCCTTAGAACAGCAAATCAGCCATGAGGGTTTAGAGAGGAATGTTCGACTTCTGGGGTATATGAATAATCCATTTCCGATTATTGCAAAGGCTGATTGTTTTGTCTGTTCTTCAAGAGCGGAAGGTTTTTCGTTAGTAATCCTTGAGGCGATGATATTAGGCTTGCCTATAATTTCAACAAATTGTTCAGGGCCTAATGAACTTGTTGGCGATTCTGAATATGGATTATTGGTCAATAATAGTGTTGATGGCATTTACCGTGGAATGAAAAGATTCTTGGACAATCCTCAATATGTGAAGGAGCTTAGAATGAAAAGTTTAGAACGATCTCGATATTTCAATTTGGAGCAGACAATGGGACAAATTGAAAAAGTGTTAGTATGAAGTTTCGTGTAATAACAGATGCACCAGGTCAAACATGTAACAGGTTTTGGTCCTATGTCGATTCTATAGGATGGGCTATTGCTAATAACGCACATGTTTATATTTTATATTGGGATAAAAGTATTAAAGATTATGACTTATTAAGGAGTGGCAAATATGTTTCTTTTCCTTTGTATAATACAAGGGGAATAAATATAATAGGATATGATAAATATAATTATCTTTCTCATCGTGTGTTTCCCAATAATAAGTTGGCAAGTATGTTTTGTTATAAAACAAAGATTGCGCCGTCATTGGGGTTCATTCAAGGATGGTCGACTAGAGATTCGACTCAATACATAAAAGAATACAAGCAGGAAATTATTTCGTTGTTCATGCCTAACAAGGAAATTAAAGAAAGTGTGGAGGAGCTTTTCTGGCATTTTCGTTCGGAAGGCTATTTTATTGTGGGTGTACATATGCGGAAGGGTGACTACCGGAACTTTTTGAATGGGAAATATTATTTCAGTAGTGCTCAATACAGAGATTTTATGAATCAGTTGCTCCGGTTGTACAGCGACAAGAAGGTTTGCTTTTACATTTCCACGAATGAGAAGTATGAGACGACAGCATTCGAAGGGATGTGTATTATGCAGCCGATGATGCTCAATGCTGCTTACGATCTGTATGCTTTAGGACTGTGCGACAGAATTATTGGCCCCATTAGTACATTTAGCCGCTGGGCTTCTTTTGTGGGGAATGTCCCATTGTGTTTTTTGCGGCAGCGTATGGCTATATCAGATGATAAGATGTTTTCACCAATTCAGGATTACTATCATTTTGCCAGTGGCAAAGAAATTTTATCAGTGAAAGGATTGGAAGATAGGTATAAAAGAGTTGTCAATTTATACGGGAATTCGTGATGTTTACAAAAGAATTCTGTAATTATATCAAAGGGGTCTCAATATTCTTGATAATTATGGGGCACGTTGTGGGGTTTAGAGATGAGGATAGTGGAATTTTCCATTTTTTTAAGATGCTATTTTATCAGGGCGATTGTGGAGTCAATGCTTTTTTCTTCTTGTCTGCTTATGGCTTGTGCCATTCTTATAAAAAATCTTTATTGTGCCAGTTTTATAAGAAACGTGTGTTCCGATTATTCCCTGTGTATTTACTGTTTTCTATTATATTGTTTCTTTTGTTACCACAAGTTGCAAACTCAAGTATCCCTCGTCTATTATTGATGCAGATTTCAGGAATAACAGTTTTTAATGGGAATAAAATTGTTGAGTGGTTTATTCCTGCACTGATAGTAACGTATGTGACATTCCCAATTCTCTATATTGTGTTGAATGGGATGAGGAGATTTCGGCAATACCTGTTGCATTACATGGCAATATTGGGGGGACTTATACCGATATTCTACCTGTTTAATGGAGTAATTCATCCGTTCTTTTTAGCACGTTGGTCTGCAATTTTTCTTGGAATAATGTGCTATATTCTATCTGCAGTAGAAGGACGTTCTCCCCTTCCTTTAATCATTTTTTGTGCATCATGGTCTTTGTTCTCGTATCAAGATTGCAAGTTCTATTTTGTTGTGCCATTGATTATTTATGCATTGCCGTATGTTGATTATGGCACATTGCCATTAAGATCTTTTTTGGAATTTATGGGTACGCATTCTTTGGATATTTATTTAGGACAGATGATAGGTCTGTTTGGGTTTTATCGTAATGCTTCTGGCAATGTCTGGGTAGATTTAGTGATAGGCTTAATCATATCTGTTATCTCTGCGATGTTGTTGTATGATATCCAGAAATATTTCTGGAAACTTGTGCATTTTATCTCTGTGCAGAAACGATGATAAGTGTGATTGTTCCCGTCTATAATTCTGTTGAATATCTGGATGATTGTATTACCTCCATCGTAAACCAAACAATGGGGAATTGGGAATGTTTTTTGGTGGATGATGGTAGTAATGATGGAAGTGAAAAAAAGTGTGACGAGTGGGCTGCAAGAGATAGTAGAATAACCGTTATTCATCAGAAGAATGCGGGCGTTTCGATTGCTCGTAATATGGGAATAGAACGTGCTAATGGAGATTATTTGTATTTTATAGACTCAGATGATTGGTGTGAGTCTTCAATGTTTGAGAGTATTGCTGATAATGATATGATTTTCGGGGATTATGTGCTTGGAGATATGCAAATTGGAAGCCAGATACATTGCTCGGACAATTATGCATTAGCCTATTTGAAAGATGATTTAAGGGCATGTATGGGCTCATTTGTGGTCAAACGGAGCGTCGTTCAGCAGTATGGCATCCAATTTGAACCATCACGGAAGTATGCAGAAGATTTGAGTTTCATTTTGCGATGCCTTTTATTTGCAAAAAGGGTTAATGTCGTTAATTCTGTTTTTATGCATTATCGTCAGGTGGAGAGTTCTGCTGTTCATACATTTAATCTTGGCCGATTTGATGCCTACTTTAGCCGATTATGGCTTTTGAATACTGTTATGCCATTGGGGAATAAAGGGGTAAATTCTTTTTTGCATCATTATGCATGTATAGAGTCAATTGTTTTGGTGACAAGGGAACTATTTGCTCATGGTTATTCAGTTAAGACAGTGCTGAAGTTTTATAAAGACCATCCTGTGATATATATCACATTGATGCGTGCGATTCAAAATCCTGTCTTAAGGAAGGATTATGTAAGTGTTGCAAAACAATTGCTTTATTGTCCATGGATATATAAAGCGAGGGTTGTATGTACTTATAAGTGGTATGATATGCATGCTCTGCTTGGAAAAATGAAGCAAAAGATTTTTTGTCGATGATAACAGTTTTTACTCCGACATATAATAGGGGCTATATTTTGCCGAAATTGTATGAATCCTTAAAGCATCAAACTTGTTGGGATTTCGAGTGGATTGTCATAGATGACAATTCTTCTGATGAAACAAATAAATTGTGTCGTTCTTGGTTGCAGGAAGCTTGTCCTTTTGAAATCCGGTATATTCGACTTGAAAAGAATGGGGGAAAGCAAAGGGCAATAAATCAAGCAGTAAAACTAGCGAAATACGATTTCTTTTTTATTGTAGACTCTGATGATTATTTGGTGGATGATGCGATAGAGAAGGTGAAAAAATGGTGTGGGGAAATAGAAGGTGATAGATCTTTTGCTGGGGTATCTGGAATTCGATGTAGGGAAAACGGAGATTATATAATAGAACCGAATTTTCGAGGAAATCCATATGTCGATTGTACTTATATCGAACGTACAAAGTTTCGGCTGCAGGCTGATATGGCAGAGATTTATAAAACAGAGATATTGAAAAAATATGAGTTCCCTGTGTGGCATGATGAAACATTTACTCCAGAAGATGTTGTCTGGGATCAAATAGCGCTTGATGGCTTTAAGATTCGATATTATGATGAAAAAATATATGTGTGCGAGTATTTGAATGATGGCTTGACAAAAGGAGGAAATAAATTGTATTATAAAAATTTGATGGGTACAGCAATGGCGTTTAATATAAAATTGAAGCATACAACATCTTTATTGAGGAGATATAAACTGATAAGAGAGATTCTTGTTTGTTGTTTTCTCAAACATGATTTTTCTTATTTAAAAAAGACTTGTTATCCTACTTCTGCTTATATATTGTTGCCTGTTGGCTACTTATATTATATGAGAAGAAGAAATTTGTTTAAGAACCTATGACATATGTTATGTATCCTCATGGAGGAAGTGGAAATCATGGCTGTGAGGCGATTGTACGCGGTACAATAAAATTGATGAATGGTAATGCAACTTTGTATTCTAATTGTGTAGAAGAAGATAAACGAGTCGAACTTGACAAAATTTGTTGTATAGATGCAGCAGTACATCCGATAAAGAGAATCAGTATTCATTATCTGAAAGCATTTTTTAAGACTTATGTTGGAGGAGAGAATAATGCTTTTGATGAACTTGTTTTTCAACACATTGTAAAGGAATCGATAACGGCAAATTATTTTTTTAGCATAGGCGGTGATAATTATTGCTATGGCCATCCCCTTTATATATATTTGGTTAATGATTTGTTAGATAAGGCTAAAGTAAAGCGCATTTTGTGGGGAGCGTCAGTGGAACCTGACAATATAGATGAACGGATGTTACAGGATTTGCGTGGCTACCATAAAATCTGGGCACGTGAATCACTGACGTATGAGGCACTATTGGCCAAGGGATTGACACAAACCTTTCTGCTGCCAGACCCAGCCTTTGTGCTTGATAGAAAAGATTTACCTTTGCCTGATGGCTTTGTGGAAGGCAATACAGTGGGCATCAATGTGAGTCCTATGATTATAGGGTATGAAAAGAGTCAAGGTATGGCATTGCTGAACTATGTGAATCTGGTGAGATATATTGTCGATGAAACCGACATGCAGGTGGCACTGATACCTCATGTGGTGTGGAGTCATAATGATGACCGAAAGCCTCTATCGCAACTATATGAAATGTTTAAGGATACAGGCAGGATGGTCATGATTGAAGACCATAATGCGGAGGAACTGAAAGGTTATATTGCTCGTTGCCGATTTATGGTGGTTGCTCGAACCCATGCCAGCATTGCGGCATATTCTACACAAGTGCCGACTTTGGTGGTGGGCTATTCTGTAAAAGCACGAGGAATTGCAAAAGATATCTTTGGAACAGAAGAAAATTATGTACTACCAGTGCAGTCGTTGACACATGAAAATGAATTGGTGAAAGGGTTTCAGTGGATGATGGATCATGAGGCGGATATTAAGGAGCATTATGCAAAGATGATGTCCAATTATATAGGAAAGGTGTATCAGATTCAATCCATTTTAGGTTTGCCGAAGAACGAAAGATGAAGAAACCACGGATTCTGATATTGATGCACTATATGGAGTTGGGGGGAGCAGAAAGTGCTCTGCTCGGGCTTCTGCAGAGCGTTGACCCCAATAGGGTGGATGTGGACGTGTTCATCTACGACCATCGAGGGGAATTGATGCAATATATTCCAAAGGGTAAGGTCCGTTTGTTGCCTGAGGTGACCACTTATAAGACAATAGAACGACCTATAAAAGAATGTTTGAAATCAGGTAACTTAGGTGTGGCTTTGGGACGATGGTGGGCAAAGAAAACGGTGAATCGAAGTCCTGTACCAAAGGGGAAGGATGACATTCGTATTTTTACGAGAATCGCGGACTGTGTGGAACCGTTTATGCCGAAGATTCAACCAAAAGTGGAGTATGACTTGGCGATATCCTTTTTGATGCCACACAATTATGTTTTAAGTAAAGTGAAGGCGAAGAAAAAGGTTGGATGGATTCATACGGACTATTCGACAGTGTATGTGGATGTGAAACGAGAATTACCTGTATGGGAGCGGCTTGACCATATTGCAACTATTAGTGATGAGGTAGGGAAGAAATTTGTGGAGACATTCCCGACGCTGAAAGAAAAAATTATACCGATAGAAAATATTCTTTGTCCGTCTTTCATTCGCAAAAGAGCAGATGAGTTCGCCCCGACAGATATGCTTCAGAAAGAAGATTGTGTCAATTTGTTGTCAATTGGTAGATTCAGTTATCAAAAGCGGTTTGACCAAGTGGGAACGATTTGCCGTAGGATTCAGGAGATTCTTTCTGCATCGGAACAACCTTCTCGAGTGCATTGGTACATCATAGGGCTTGGTGATGAAAGAAAAATTGTGGAGAATATTGAGGAAGAGGGAATGCAGGAGTACGTGACGATTTTGGGCAAACGTGCCAATCCATACCCGTATATCAAGGCTTGTGATGTCTATGTACAGCCCAGCCGCTATGAAGGGAAGTCTATTACGGTGCGGGAGGCCCAAATATTGTGTAAGCCTGTGGTGGTGTCGAATTATCCGACGGCTGCATCCCAGATTCACAGTGGAGTGGATGGCGTGATTGTTCCGATGGAGATAGACGATTGTGCCAAAGGTATCGCGACCTTTATTGGAGACAATGGGCTGCAGGACAGAATTGTTGGCTATTTGTGGTCTCATGACTATGGTAATGAGGCGGAGATTGAAAAGATTTATCAGTTGGCAGGGGCATGATACGTGCATTGTTTCTGATTTTCTATAATGTGTGGCGTATTGCCCTGAACAAGTTGGTGCATTGGAATCGCTTTGATGTACATTGGATGCAACGTGTCAGTCCGTTGTGTGCACTGAAAGTTTTTCAACGTGGTATGATTCGAGTGGGCAGAAATTGTGAGTTTGCTGCATATTGTGATTTTGAAGTGCATGGTAAAGGGGTGTTGGAGATAGGTGAGGGTACTTATTTCAACCGCTATTGTATGATTAGTGCACATGAGCATGTTACCATCGGAAAACATTGTATGTTTGGCCCAGGTGTGAAAATTTTTGATAACAACCACAAGTATTCAGCAGAAACAGGTGTTGATAGTGCACTTACCACTGCCCCCATCTTGATAGGTGATAACTGTTGGATTGCTTCTGATGTAATCATTTTGAAGGGGGCATGTATTGGAAAGAATTGTGTGATTGGAGCCGGATGTATAATACGCAGGGAGGTCCCTGATGGAAGTGTGGTAACAAATAAGCAAGAATTGGGGATTAAATGATAGCCCCTGCACTTAAATCCGTGTTCATCTGAGTAATCTGTGGGAGAAAAGGAGATATGCGGGAGAAAAAGCCAAGAGTATTACACATTTTGTGTTACACATTTTGTGTAATATCGATAAGGCCCGTATCTTTGTAACCTAATTACAAAGAATAATATGATGAAGAATCCGTTTGTAATCAAACCATACGAATCAAAAGATTTATTTTGTGATCGTGAAAAAGAATTGCGGTTGATGGTGCAGGGATGCATCAATCACACAGACATGACACTCATTTCTCAACGGCGTATGGGAAAGACGGGGCTAATACTTCGCCTGTTTGATGAGCTTCATGAAACGGGACTGAACCGACAAACTATTTATGTGGACATCTATGCTTCGCGCTCGATTGATGATTTCATTAAGTTATTGGCGGAAGCAGCGATGAAAGCGTTTCAACCAAAATCTTCCATCGGAGAAAAGTTGATTTCATTTATCAAGTCTTTACGTCCACAACTTTCATTTGACACAATTACAGGTGAACCACAGTTGCAGATTGCTTATCAGACAATGCATGAAAAGGAATATACCTTACGTGGCTTGTTCGATTTTCTTGATGCACAAGAGGTTCCTGTCATTGTGGCTATCGATGAATTTCAGCAGATTCGTGATTATCCTGAAAAAAACATGGAAGCCTTGTTGCGCTCCTATATTCAACAGACTCAGAATCTGACCTTCATTTTCTGTGGAAGTAAGAAACACCTGATGGCTGATATTTTTGCTAACGAAAAGAAACCGTTTTATTCCAGCACAACGTTTATCTCCTTAGAAAAGATTTCAGAAACGGCATATACTCAATTCATACGTCACCTGTTTAATGTAAATGGGCGAAAAATTGGCGATGATGCTATCCAGTTCATCTTGGAATGGACCAGGCGTCATACCTATTATACTCAACAACTTTGTCATACTATCTTTGCCAATGGTGATGAGGATGTCACTCTTGACGTAGTAAAGGTTTCGTGTGAACAGTTAATGAGACAGGGGGAGGCTGTCTATCTTCAATATCGTCAAATGCTAACAGACAAGCAGTGGAACTATCTGATAGCAGTGGCAAAAGAAGGTAGCGTCAGGCAGATAACAGCATCTGCATTCCTGAAACGCAATAAGATAGGATCCCCTTCTGTGTCGCGGCGATTAGCAGAAGCACTTGTTGAAAAAGGATTATTAAACGATGATGTAGGGCTGAATGGTACGACATATACTGTTAGTGACGTGTTCTTTTCACATTGGATGGAGAGGCTATAGTTCAAATAGTACTTTGTATAATCCAGCATCTGGTTCATCCGAGTAATCTGTGGGGAAACATGATTCCTAAAATCATACATTATTGTTGGTTTGGGGGAAAGCCGTTACCTAAATTGGCACAGAAGTGTAAGGCGAGTTGGGAAAAGTTTTTTCCTGACTATGAAATTAAGGAATGGAATGAGCAGAACTTCGATATCAATGCAACCCCATACACGAAATACTGTTATGAGCATCAGCAATGGGCATATTTGAGCGATTTTGTGAGGCTTTATGTGGTTGAACGTGAGGGCGGATTGTATTTTGATACGGATGTGGAGGTGGTGAAGAAGCCAGTTGATCTGTTGGAGTCACATCGAGCCTATTTTGGTTGGGAAACTCCAGATTATTTGAATACAGGCTTGGGATTTGCGGCGGAGGCACATCATCCTGCGGTGAGGGCTATGTTGAGTCAATACGATGGTCTGGTGGTAGATGGGGAATATATGTATGAACGGATGCAAGGATGTCCGCAGTTGAACACGAAAGCATTGTTGCCATTCGGATTGCAACAAGACGGAACCAAACAGGAGATTTCTGATGCTGTGATTTTACCTATTGACTATATGTGTCCATTCCGTGATGCAACGGGGGAACTGAGCAAGACAACAAATACCATCTCCATCCATTGGTTTAGTAAATCTCCTCACGGGAAAAAGGCTGCATGGAAGATGAAATTGACAAGACCATTGCATAGAATATTGAACAAATTCATGAAGATTTATTAATGACTGCGATACCAATACCTGCGGAATTGATCATCCAGATGTTTTATTGGGTGACATTCTTAATATGCATATTTACTTTTTTCAATTATTCTGGTTCAAATAATTGTGATAAATTGTTGAGTAAAAACTCGATGGCGCCAGCACTAATAATGATATGCGTATACATTATTATTATCGGTCTTAGGCCTGTGAACTATAGATTTGGAGATACAGTTAATTATGCTGCAACTTATGCGAGAACCTTGCCGATATTTGGTGAAATAGATTATCATAAGGAATGGCTGTTTGCTTTGTTCCGGACTTGGTGCCGCTCCATGGGGTTTTCGGTGAATGTGTATTTCTTAATTATAGAGATAGGCTATTTAGGACTGATGTTCTGGGCATATAAAAAGGCGCTTTGGGAAAATGCTTGGTTGGCGATGCTATTTGGCTTGAGTGCATTTTCTGTCTTTACATATGGCGTAAATGGCATCCGTAATGGTTTAGCATGCTCAATCGTAACTTTGGCAATTGTATTTGCTGCGAAAGATAAGAACTATTTTGTTACAGCGGTTATGTGTTTCTTGGCATTGGGTATTCACAAAAGTACATTGCTTCCTATCGCAGCCTTGGTTGGTGCATTGTTCTTCATTAAGAAACCGAAGATTGCTTTAATGTTTTGGTTGGTGAGTGTTCCTCTGTCTTTGGTGGCAGGAGGACCGATTTCCAATTTCTTTATGAGTATGGGATTTGATGACCGTGCAGAGGCATATATGTCTGGAGACAATGCTAAATATGGTAACTTCTCTCATACGGGTTTCCGATGGGACTTTTTGTTGTATAGTGCAATGCCTGTGTGGTTGATTTGGTACGTGCAGAAATGTATAGATAAGAAACGTGAGTCGATAGGGGGAGGAAAAACCTTGGAAGAAGAGGAAAGCGGTGTGTATGGTGCAGGCCTTCTTGCTGACGCTCAAAGCATGCGGGTCTTCAATGTAATATCAATAGTGTATTTGCTGACTAATGCATTTTGGGTGATGGTAATTAAGGCTGCTTTCTCGAATCGTTTTGCATATTTGAGTTGGTTTATTTATCCTTTGGTGTTAGCGTATGGTGTCATACGTTTGCATATTTGGGAGGATCAAGATAAGAAGGCGGGGCTGATATTGATGGCTCACATGGGGTTCACGATGATTATGTATTTTATGGGTACATTAGGATAGGGTGTTGATAAGATGTTCTTTAGTGACTAAATGAAAACTATAACCATATTTACTCCAACATATAATCGGAAACATACGTTACCTCGAACGTATGAGTCTTTGTGCCGTCAAACATGTGACGATTTTGATTGGTTGATTATTGATGACGGAAGCACAGATGGTTCAAGGGAATGGGTGGAGAGTCTTGGTGGGAAGACTGTCGAAAAAGGATTGTGTTTTGATTGGATGGGAAGAAAACTTGATGGTGAAGATGAGAACCATTTTGTGATAAGAACCTCTCAATTTAAGATAGAATACGTTTACAAACCTAATGGAGGACTTTACACGGGATATAATGTGGCATATACAACGATCAAGACAGAACTTTGTGTTTGTATTGATAGCGATGATTATATGCCCGATGATGCAGTTGAGAAGATTGTGAGTGTATGGAAATCGAGACCTGTGGAAAAGGACTATTGTGGTATCCTTGGGCTTGATTTCAATGTGGTGGATGGAAAACCAATTGGTGGGTACTTCCCTGATGAACTTCTGGAATGTAATGAAATGGATCTAAAACATCCTGGTGACACCAAGGAGGTGATGCGGACGGATTTGATGAAGAAGGTGGCACCGATGGAGGGTTTTGAAGGAGAGAAAAATTTCAATCCATGGTATATGATGATGCAGGTTCTTGATCGCTATCCGATGCTTGTCATCAATGACAATCTTTGTTGGGTTGAGTATCAGGTTGGAAAAGACTCAATGAGTCAAGGCATTTGGCGACAATACATGAATAGCCCTAAGAGTTATGCAAAGCACCGCATAATGTCCATGAAGTTGAGACATAATAGTTTGGCAAACAAATTACGTCTTTGTGCGCATTATGTCAGTGCATGTATAATTTCGAAGGATAAAGATTGGTTGAGGAACTCTCCTTTGAAGTTTTTGACGATTCTGATGGCACCTGTGGGTGTATTATTGACGTTGGTCATATATTATAAGAATAGATAAGTGTATGGGGGTTAAAGATCAACTGAGGAAGCTTATTCTTCAGCAATGGAACATCGGGTTTACAGAAACTCTGCTGCAAGACATCTTGGATGGTAAGCCTATTCAATATCGGTGGATGAAGCATCGTTATACAAAGAGATGGTTTGCGGATCCTTTCTTGTTGGATGTAACTGAGGATGATTATATTGTTTTGGCAGAAGACTTTGAAGACAACAGAGGGTATGCTGTGATTTCTAAACTTGTTGTTGACAAAAAGACTCTGGAGTTGAAAGATGTGAAGCAACTATTGGATAGAGGTACACATCTTAGCTTTCCCATTTTTATAAAAAGGGGGGAAGATGTGCTTGTCTATCCAGAAAATAGTCAGTCTGGAGAACTGAATCTTTACAAATATGACAGGGAGGATGAGAAGTTGCTGAAGATGGAAACACTCATAAATGCTCCTCTTACAGATGCCGTCCTTTTAGAGTATGAAGGAGAGCAATTGATGTTTGCCACTAAGTTGCCAAATCCAAATGGGAATCAATTGGATATATATGTTAAGAAAGATGGGCAATATGTGCTGAAAGATGTCGTGGAAGTGGAAGGACGGACTGCACGCATGGGAGGAAATTTCTTCAGAGTAGACGGAACTCTTTATAGGGTTGCACAAGATAATAATGAGTGTTATGGGGGAGCGTTGATTCTGCAGAAGGTGGTCGTGACGGATGGAAAATGGTTGTTTGAAGATGTCAGACGCCTGACTTCGCCACATCCTCAATATACAACAGGATTCCATACCTTTAACATCTGTAGGGGAACGGTAGTCGTGGACATTCATGGCTATCGGAGGCATGCGTGGCTATCTTCTTTTTTGACAAAAGCAATCAATAGTGTAAGGACTCGCCGATAAGTAAAAATGATACGTATTCTTCATATACTCCATTCGATGAATCGTGGTGGTGCAGAGGCGATGCTGATGAACTACTACAGGAATATTGACCGTAGTCGTGTGCAGTTCGATTTTTTATTGACTGAGCAGAAGCATTGTCAGTATGAGGATGAAATAGAGGAGATGGGAGGGCGTGTGTATCGGGTGCCTTTATTGAGATTCAGCAATCCTTTTCCATACATTAATGGGGTGAAACATTTCTTGAAGGAGCATCCTGAGTATAAAATTGTTCATTCTCATACCTCAAGTAAGAGTGCAATTCCTTTATGGGTTGCCCAAAGATGTGGTGTACCAGTGAGGGTATGTCATGCACATAGCAGCAGTTCTGGACATGGTTTAGAGGGCTTTGTGCGTTGGGGTCTTGGTGTGTGGCTGAAAAGAGTGGCTACAGATTTCATGTCTTGTGGCGAGGGGGCTACGCTTTGTTGGTACGGCAAGGAGTATTTGAACAAGACACGTTTTGTCCCCAATGCTGTTGATGTAGAGAGATATGGGTTTAATGAATTGATACGTCAGACTGTACGAGAAAAGTTACAACTGTCAGATGGTGAATATGTGTTGGGAATGGTGTCACGGTTTCATCCTGTGAAAAACCATCTTTTTGCCCTTGATGTGTTGGCTGCAATGAAGGATATAGGCTGTCGTGCAAAGTTGTTGTTTGTGGGTGATGGCGAATTAAGACCTGCTATTGAAGAAAGGATTACATTATTAGGTTTGGGTAAGGCTGTGGTGATGACAGGTCTTGTCAGCGATGTCCCGAGTTATTTGCAGGCAATGGATATGGTACTGATGCCTTCTATCAATGAGGGATTACCAGTGTCACTGATAGAAGCTCAGACGAATGGACTATCTGTGATTGCAAGTATGGGAGTACCTCACGAAGTGGATGTGACGGGAAATGTGGATTTCCTTCCTTTGGATGTGAATGCTTGGGCGGAGTGCTTGGCTTCAAAGATAAAACAGGGGGTAGCTCGAGATGTAGATGCAGTAAAGAAAGTAAGGAATGCGGGGTATGACATTAAAGCCGCAGGTAAGGATTTGGAAGGGTGGTATTTGGATAAATTTAATAATTTCGAATAATTTTATATCTTTGTTATGAATATAGCATTATTGATAGCAGGGGGTGCCGGGAATCGGATGGGACAGGATATTCCCAAACAATTTCTGCATGTGGATGGATGTCCCATAATTGTCCATACCATGCAGTGTTTCCAGAAGCACCCAGATATTGATGCAATGGCAGTGGTATGTCTGAAAGGGTGGGAAACGGTACTTCAGGCATATGCCAACCAGTTCAGTATTACTAAACTGAAATGGATTTTCCCTGGTGGAAATACCGGAATGGAGTCTATCCACAATGGCATTTATGGGCTGAAAGGTGAGGGTTGTGTAGATGATGACTTGGTTCTGATACATGATTCCGTGCGTCCGTTGCTCAGTCAAGATATTATTAGTAGTAATATTGCTATTTGTAAGGCTTATGGGTATGCAATCACGGGAATTCAATGCCGGGAGGCAATCTTGGAAAGTGAGGATGGTTTTGTTTCAACAACAAGTATCCCTCGTGACACTCTGATTCGTACCCAGACACCACAGACGTTCCGCTTAGGCAACATCTTGGATGTGCATGAAGAGGCGAAACGTAAAGGTATTATGGATAGTGTGGCATCTTGTACTTTAATTGCTGAAGTCGGTGGCCGAGAGATGCATATTGTGCCTGGTTCAGAGAAGAACATTAAAATAACGACGGTGGAGGATATTGAAATCTTAAAGGCTTTGATGCATACCACAAAGGAAGGGTGGATGAAATAATATGACGTATAGAGAGAATGTGAAAGAATGTGCGATGTCTGCTCTCCCTTGGGAGAGGATGGCTGGGTGCAATGTGTTGGTGACAGGAGCGACAGGGCTGTTGGGCTCTTGTTTGGTGGAGGTCTTGATGCTATGCCCTTGCTCGGATTTACATGTGTATGCAGCAGGCCGCAATGAGGAACGGGCAAGCCGTTTGTTTCGAGAGTATCTTGATTCGTCAAGATTTCATCTCCTGACATATGATGTGACACAACCGTTGAAGTCTGAGGTTTCTTTCCATTATGTTATTCATGCTGCAAGCAATGCCAGTCCATCATTTTTTGCAAAGAATCCTGTTGAAGTGATGAAGTCAAATCTGGTCGGGACGGCCAATTTGTTGGATTACGGAATAACGCATGGCTTACGAAGGTTTTTGTATGTCTCAACAGGGGAAATCTATGGCGAAGGTGATGGGAGGGTCTTTGTAGAAGATTACAGCGGATATGTAAATACTATGAGTGCACGTTCATGTTATCCTTCCTCAAAGCGTGCGGCTGAAACTCTTTGTGTAGCATACGGAGCAGAATATGGCGTGGATGTCGTGGTGGCTCGTCCTTCTCATACGTATGGTCCTCATTTTACGGAGAGTGATAATCGGGTCTATGCACAATTTATCAGAAATGTGTTGGAAGGAAAAGATATAGTGATGAAGAGCAATGGTACTCAATATAGGAGTTGGTGCTATGTTGTGGATTGTGTGAAAGGACTGCTTTATGTATTGTTGAAAGGAAAGAATGGAGAGGCGTATAATGTGGCAGATGCTCTTTCGAATATAAGCATTCGCCAATTGGCGGAGATGGTGGCTGACATCGCTGGAAAGAAAGTCGTGATGGAATTGCCATCTGATGCGGAACAACAAGGGTATAATGTTGTGACAAAATCGGTGTTTTCTACGGAAAAATTAGAGTCGCTGGGTTGGAGTGTAAGGGGTACGATGAAGGAAAAGATGAATACAACGATTCAAGAATGTAACAAGAACGGGAAATGAAATCATATAAGGATTTGTTGAATGAGAATGCTCGTGCAAGTGGGCTGAGACAACTGACGGAGGAAGAATCGGTAGAGATGAAGAAGATGCTGATGAAGATGTATGAGTCGGTTGCTTCTCTTTGTACGGCGAATGGGTTGACGCTGATGCTGTGTGGCGGAAGTTGTCTTGGCGCAATTCGACATCAAGGATTTATCCCGTGGGATGATGATTTGGATTTATGTATGCCTCGACGAGATTACGAGTGCATGAAGGAGTTGTTGCTACAAGGTAAATTAGGAGACGGGTATGAATATATGTTCCCTTCTAAAGAGAGGGATGCTTTGTGTATGTTCATGAAGATTTATAAAAGGGGAACAAAATGCGTGGAAGCAGGTAATGAATTTACAGATTTCCCGAAGGGCTTGAGTCTTGACATATTCCCATTGGAAGGGGTTAGTGAAAACGCTGTTCAAAGAAAACTGACGGGTATATTGGCGAATCTACTGCGACTAAGTGCCAACATGGTTTATGAGGTAACATATCCCGTGAGTGATATGACACGTCAATTGACCCGTATGCGAGGTTGGGGAGGAGTCATGGTTAAGGTTCGCAAGGTGTTGGGAAAAATTTTGAGCATGATTAATCATCGTCGTTGGGTGAATGCTTTTGATACATTGGTTTGTTGCCCGAAAATTGGTACTTATTTGTCAATCCCGACAGGTCGTAAATTATATGCAGGAGAGACATTGCCATCCGAAGTGTTCTTGCCTGCTCGAACCGCTCTGTTTGAAGGAATGGAAGTGTTCGTGCCTGGTGATGCGGAAAAATATCTCACAAATCTTTATGGGAAGAATTATATGCAATTGCCTCCTGTAGAAAAGCGCGAACGCCATTTTATCATAGATTTTGATTTGAATTGTTCGGAGTGATGTTATACGAATTGGCACATACGATACAGGCAAAAGTTCCTTGGATTTGGGAAGGAATTGAAATGCTTAATGCTGCATGGTGTGGACTGAAAATTGGTGACAGGAGAAAATTAGAAGATGGTCTGCCTGGCCATGTGGGAATTGCTGATATCAATGATGCGAGTAGGCTGGCGGATTTCTTTGCTCGTCAGCCTGAAGAAAGTTTCAAGTGGTTTCGTCCACATGCGTTTGATGAGGAGACGATGAGGACTTTGTTGGGGCGGAAGTCTTATATAATATATGTACAAGAGGAGGATGGGGAGATTGTAGGGTATGCTTTTTTAAGATGCTTTGCGAATGGGAAGAGTTTCCTTGGGAAAATGGTGGATGTGAATCATCAAGGGAAAGGGGTGTGCACAACTCTTTGTAAGGTCGGTATGGATTTGGCAACGAAGACGGGGTTCCGTATGTTTGAGAGTATCAATAAGGCAAACATTGGTTCGATGAAAGCAAGCCAGAAAGCATGTGATGTGCTGATATTGGAGGAGTTGGAGGATGGAGACGTGCTGATAGAGGATTTCCCTAAGGGCAGTTTGAAAGAATTGTAAGAGAATATGCTGAAGTGGTTGTTTGACAGAGTGGTGTCCTTCGTGGGCTTGTGGTTCTTGTGGCCGGTGTTATTGGTGGTGTGGGTGTTGATTCGGCTGAAGATGCCGGGAGGACCAGCCATCTTCAAGCAGAAGAGAGTGGGGAAGGATGGGGAGTTGTTTACCATGTACAAATTCCGCAGCATGACGGTGGGGCATGGCGGCAGCAGTGTGTCGGTGGCAGGTGAGAGCCGCATCACACCGTTGGGAGCCAAGTTGAGGAAGTATAAACTGGACGAGTTGCCTGAACTCTGGAATGTGTTGATTGGCGACATGAGTTTTGTGGGGCCTCGACCAGATGTGCCGGGCTATGCCGACCAGTTGGAAGGAGAAGACAGGTTGATTCTGAAGTTGCGGCCAGGCATTACGGGACCTGCTTCGTTGAAGTATCGTAATGAAGAGGAGATTTTGGCAAAAGTGGATGATCCTCAGAGGTATAATGATGAGGTGATTTATCCAGATAAGGTGAAGATAAATCTTGACTATTATTATCATCACTCCTTGTGGGGTGACATCAAACTGATTATAGAGACGGTCTGTGGGTAAGAAAATTGTTCGTGCAGCAACGATTGGTCTTTCGCTGAATGCCTTTTGTCGAGGACTCTTGCGAGAACTGACCGAAGAAGGCTACGAAGTTGTGGCACTCTCCAGTCCTGATGCTGATTTGCAGCAAGTGGGCGAACGTGAAGGCGTGAGAACCATCGGCGTGCCAATGGAGCGTCGCATAAGTCCGCTGAAAGACTTCGTCTCCCTTGTTCGGCTGATTCGGGTACTGCGGAAGGAGAAGCCCGACATGGTGCATTCGATGACCCCTAAGGCAGGACTGCTCTGTATGATGGCAGCCAAGATGGCAGGAGTGCCGGTGCGGGTACACACCTTCACGGGGTTGGTGTGGCCCACTTCCACGGGTCTGATTCGACAGATTCTGATATGGACTGACAAACTCACCTGTGCCTGTGCCACCCACGTGATACCCGAAGGCGAAGGAGTGAAGCAAGACCTGCAGCGGTGCATCACCCGAAAGCCTTTGAAAGTATTGGGCTATGGCAATGTGAAAGGCATCGATTTGCAGTATTGGAAGCGGACTGCCCCAGCCGAGCCGCATGAGACAGTCACCTTCATCTTTGTGGGCCGCCTGGTGCGTGAGAAGGGCATCAATGAGTTAGTTGCTGCGTTTGTGCGGTTGAACGAACAATACCCTCAAACGCGGCTCCTGCTGGTAGGCCCCTATGAAGAAAAGATTGACCCCCTCATGCCCGAAACCATGCGGTTGATAGCCGAGTGTGAGGCCATAGAGGCGGTGGGCAGTCAGACGGACGTGCGCCCCTTCTACGAACGGAGCGATGTGCTGGTCTTTCCCAGTTATCGCGAAGGATTCCCCAATGTCGTCATTGAGGCAGGGGCGATGGACTTGCCCAGCATTGTGACCGACATCAATGGGTCGCGCGAAATTATTGTCAATCAAGAGAATGGTCTGATTGTTCCGTCGCAGGATGAGACTGCCCTGTATGAAGCGATGGAATGGATGATTGCCCATCCCGATGAGTGTCAACGGATGGCGCAGAAGGCACGGAAGATGGTGGCAGACCGTTTTGAACAAGGCTTTGTGCGGCAATGCCTGAAAGACTATTACAAGACACTTTTATCGAAGAAATGACTTGCAGACGTATTTATACGTCTTTTTATTGTCGCCTACTGGGGCGTACCCCTCGGCTGCGCCATGCCGTACCCCTCGACTACGACCGACCGTACCCCTCGGCTACGTAATGTGAGAAATTGAAAAACATCAAATATTTGTTCATTTATTTATGGATAGAATCTATTTGTGTCTTGCCCACATGAGTGGCAAGGAGCAACAGTACATACAGGAGGCCTTCGACACCAATTGGGTGGTGCCTCTGGGGCCGAATGTGAATGCGTTTGAGGAGGATTTGGCAACCTTTGCCAATCGGCGCGAAGGGGCAGAACCCTTGCAGAAGAAAGTCGTTGCACTGAGTGCAGGAACTGCAGCCATCCATTTGGGACTCATCATGTTGGGTGTGGGGAAAGGTGATGAGGTCATCTGCCAGTCGTTCACCTTTGCGGCCAGTGCCAATCCTGTGGTCTATCAGGGAGCGACACCTGTGTTTGTAGATAGTGAGCCAGATACTTACAACATGGACCCTCAACTGCTGGAGGAGGCTATCAAGGACCGTATGGCCAAGACAGGCAAGAAGCCAAAGGCTATCATCCCGGTGTATCTGTATGGCATGCCGGCCCGGATTGACGACATCATGGAGGTGGCCAGACGCTACGAAATTCCCGTGCTGGAAGATGCTGCCGAGGGCTTTGGCTCGCGCTATCGTGGTCAGGTGTGCGGCACTTTTGGCGACTATGGCGTGATGTCGTTCAACGGCAACAAGATGATTACCACGAGTGGCGGCGGTGCGCTGATTTGTCCCGACGAGGAGACGAAGAAGCGCGTCATGTTCTATGCCACGCAAGCCCGTGAGCCGTTCCCCTACTATCAGCACGAGAAGATAGGCTTCAACTACCGTATGTCCAACATCTGTGCAGGCATCGGCCGTGGGCAGATGACGGTGGCTGAGGAACATATCCGACATCACCAGTGGGTGCATGAGGAGTATGTGAAAAGATTTTCGGACTGTCCCGAAATTGTGGTACACACGGCCCCCAGCGGAGAGATGGAACCCAACTACTGGCTTTCCACCATCCGTTTTGAGGACGGGAAGCATACGGTCGATGGCGGACTGCTGCCACTGATTGAGAAACTGAGCGGTCTGGGCATTGAGACGCGCCCGCTGTGGAAGCCGATGCACTTGCAGCCTGTATATAAGGATGCTCCGGCCTATGTGAACGGGGTGAGCGAACGTCTCTTCTCCTGTGGTTTGTGCCTACCCAGCGGCCCCTACGTGAAAGAGGTTGAACTCAACTATATTGTGGAAAAAATCAAAGACTTTTTGTGAGGAAAAACAATTGGAATTTATGAGAAAATTCTGTTTGATACTGTTCTCCCTTCTCGTTGCTTTCCCGGCTCTTGCCCAGCAGCAGAAGAAGTGGAAGGCGCCCAAGCGTCCCAAACGCCCGAAGTGGGAGGCTCCGAAGCCTAAGTCGGTGGAGTACATAGATGTGTGGAGACCCTACATTTTCTCTGACAACTTGTTCTTCGATTTTCAGGGAGGTGTGACCCTCTCGATGGCCGAGAACATGAGTGGGCATGGATTGGGCAAAATCTGCGGGCCGATGGGGGAATTGGGCGTGGGAAAACAGTTCTCCAACTCGTGGAGTACACGGCTCTCGCTGGGGTATAAGCAACAGAAAGGCTGGGCCAGTAAGGAGGCTTTGGCTGCCAGCACCTTGTTGGGCGATGGAGATTATTCATACCGAATCGTTTCGTTCTATGTGGATGAGATGCTGAGCCTGACTCGTCTGCTGCTCCCCTACAATGAGCAGCGGGCACTTGACTTGCAGTTGTTTGCTGGTGTGGGACTGAATTACTCTTTTGGTTTCGACGACAAGGTTGACCGCTGGGAGCGATACGGCTATCCTGTTGATGGAAAGGACTTTGTGAACTTTGCCTTCCGAGGTGGTTTGCAATGCCTCTATAAGGTGAGCAATACGGCTGACCTGACATTGCAGGGAACCTTCAACATGCTGAACGACAATTACAATGGTGTGAAACACAAGGATAAGTTTTCCTTCGATTCTTATGTGGATGTGACTTTGGGTGTTCGGGTTCATCTGGCCGACCATTACGGCGACAGCCGATACTATAAGGTGCGTCGGTGGGAAGCCTCTTCGCTCAGGGCTTCGGAGTCAAAGGTGGCCACTTTGCTGGAGGAGGAAAAGGCGGCAGAGTACAGAATGCGTGAGAGTCGCGAGGCTGTTGCTTTTGGCCAACTGATGAAGACCCACATTTCCTTCTATGTCGATCGCACGTTTGTGAATGATTATCAGATGGAAAACCTACGTATCGTGGCCGACTTTCTGAAGAGGAACCCACAAGTGAACCTGATTGTGAAGGGGTATTGTGGTGCCTCGACAAAGAGTGAGTCCCCTGATATGCACTTGGCAGAAAAACGTGCAAGGTCGGTAGGTAGGGCACTGACCCGATATTTTGATGTGGATTCCTCGCGCTTCGAACTCTGGTTTGATGAAGATGCAGTGGCTCCTTTCCCGATGGAGGGAGAGTGGATCGATGGTGTTGTTTTTCAGATGGTAGAGCAATAAATTGACTCCGAACGAAACATTTTGGTGCGTTTTTATTCAATAAAGTGGCGGAATGAAACAAAAATGAAGAGAAATGTATCTTTTTAGACTGATGGTAAATGTTTTTTTTCGTAACTTTGCATCGTTTTTACAAAGGAATGATGAAACCACAGAGGGCAGGTATAGTTAAAAGATTCGTAAGTTGGTATTTTTCAAGGGAAGCATTACCATTTTGGGCCATTAGTGTTTTGGATATAACACTAATTTTCATGGCCATGCTGTTCATGTACTCTCTTGTATATGGCCCTGCTCGCTTGGTGGGGAATGGTTCTTTCGTACTCTATACCTTGTTGATTGACTTGGTCTTCTATGGGATAGGCATGCGAATTTTCCATACTTATACGGATGTTTCAAAAATTCTGGCTTTTAAAGACTTGTCGCGCACGGCTTTTGCCATGCTGGTCGGAACCGTGTTGTGCATGTCGCTGCGCTGGGCTATAGATGTATTGCCCTTCACGAGTCAAATCCCGTACCGCGTGTTTGTGCTGACTTTCTTCGGGGCAACGGCGGCTTTGTGGCTTTGGCGCATTGTGGCGAAGAACTTGGCAGACCTTGTGCGCGAAAATGTGCGTGAAGAAGTGGAGTTGCTGCCTCGTCAGGAGATTGAGGTGAACATGGATAAGATAGGAGAACTCCTGAGAGGGAAAAGGGTGCTGGTGACAGGAGCGGCTGGAAGCATTGGCCGTGAAATGGTGCGTCAGATAGCAGGTTATGCTCCGGCTAAACTCATCATGATAGATCAGGCCGAGACACCGATGCACGACCTCATGCTGGACATGCAGGAGAAATGGCCGCAAATCAATAGCCTGTTGTTGGTTTGCACGGTGACGAACCGCGAACGGATGGAGAGGGTGTTTGAGCAGAACAGACCCGATTTCGTGTTTCATGCAGCAGCCTACAAACACGTGCCGATGATGGAGGAGAACCCTGGTGTGAGCATTCAGAACAATGTGGTAGGCACACGCATCCTGGCCGACCTGTCTGTGAAATATGGCGTGAAGAAGTTTGTGATGATTTCGACCGACAAGGCTGTCAATCCGACCAATGTGATGGGATGTTCGAAGCGTCTTTGTGAAATCTATGTGCAGAGTTTGAATGCCCATGTGCAGCAGTCGGCTGATGAGACGATGACCAAGACGCAGTTTGTGACCACCCGTTTCGGCAACGTGTTGGGTTCCAATGGCTCGGTCATTCCGCTGTTTAAGAAGCAAATCGATGCAGGCGGCCCCGTAACGGTGACGCATCCAGACATCATACGCTTCTTCATGCTGATACCAGAAGCCTGTGCATTAGTGCTGGAGGCTGGAACAATGGGGCATGGCGGTGAAATCTTCGTGTTTGACATGGGGCATCCCGTGAAGATAGCCGATTTGGCCAAGAAGATGATACAGAATAGCGGACGACGGGACGTGAAAATCCAATATACGGGTTTGCGTGAGGGGGAGAAATTGTACGAAGAGGTTCTCTTTAAGGACGAAGAGGAACTCCCGACTGTCCACCCGAAGATTCATGTGGCCAAAGTGAAGCAGTATGAATATGAGGATGTCTGCAAGTTGTTTGATGAGTTGGAGTGTCTGGCAAAAACCGCTGATGACATGCAGATAGTGCGGAAGATGAAGTTGATTGTTCCAGAGTTCAAGAGTAACAACTCTGTCTATGAAGCGATTGACCGGGAACTGGAACAGGGGCGCTGACAAAGTGGGGCAAAACACGGAAGAATGGTATCTCGCAAACTAAGTGGCATCTTGCAAACGAACATGTATTCATGAAAGTGTAACATCTCCCATACTAATTATAGAATAAAGAATAAGAGGATAGAATGAAAAGAATTGCATTAACATTGGTTTCGGCACTTGTATGTCTGTCGTCATTCGCTCAGAATCGTGCGGATTCTACAGTCACGCTGTTTGATGACTTAAGTGTGCCATTGGTGGAAAAGAAATATGTGGCCAACACGAACTTTCAGGACAACTGGTACCTTTCTTTGTATGGAGGTGTTACTTCCAACTTTGGTAGCGACTGTTCCCACTCGGGGTTCTTCCGTCTGATGGGGCCTGCTGCCATGCTGGCAGTTGGTAAGGAAATCACCCCCATCAGTGGTGTACGTTTCCAGATTAACTATAACCGTAACACGGGTGTGACGGACAACCAGTTCGGCACTGTTGTTGACGAAGTGGGAGACTTGATTGATACAGGGTTTGGCGATTTGGAACATAACCGTTTCAAGTGGAACTCTTATGGATTGAGCATCGATTACCTGCTGAATTTCACCAACTTGATTTGTGGCTTCCGCGAGAATCGGAAGTTCCATCTGCAGGGAATTGTCGGCATCGGAGGTTCGGTGTCGCGTAACTATACAACGGGAAAATTCGTCAATGCCATCAAGGAGATAACAGGTGATGATGACTATAACAGCCATAACAACCAGTTGCATAATAAAGACAAGTACGATAATCGCCAGCACTCTCTCATCTGCCTTCGTGCCGGTGTGGCAGGAACGTTCATGGTTGCCCGCAATTGGAACATCCACATGGAGGTTATTGGTAACATTCTGGATAACTCCTATGACAGTAACCCGACAACTGGCAACACTTGGGATGGTCACGTCGATTATTTGATTGGTGTCAGTTACCGTTTCAACAACAAAGGTGGGCAGGCACCAGGTTTCTACTATCCTCGTCATGATATGACCGAATACCGCAAGCGCATGGCTTCTATCGAGAACATCCGCGAACAGACGCGGAGGCGTCAGGATGAACTGGCTCAGATGACCGATACGATTGACGTGGATGCTCAGGTGATGTACACCCTGATTGCTTTTGACGAGAACGATACGGCCATTGACCGTTTGCAGCAGACCAACATCTACACCACTGCTTATGCTTGGGCGCGCAATCCTCGCTGCATCATCTACATCACCAACAGCACGGCGGTGGATGACAAACTCTTCCGCAAGCGCGCCGAAGCCATTCGCGACATCCTGCTGGAACGCTATGAGATTCCTGCCGCAAAGATATGGATTGTGGCCAGTGAAAAGGACATAAAGCCGATAGGCGATTATATCGAATTGATTGTGAATGATTAATGTTTTTCCCGAACCATACTTTTTCGAAGTAATAAGATTGAATAATAGGATATGATACAGAAAAGAACCTATACATTGATGTGCGCGCTGCTTTTGAACCTGTGGGTTTGGGGGCAGCAAAGCCTTGTGACAGACTCCACATCCAGTCGTATGAAACTCGACCAAGACAGCCTCTACTACGATGAGATGGCTTATCTTGACGACTACCACTTCTGGGACAATATCTTCGTGGTGGCCCAGGTGGGTCTCAGCCACTCCATGTCGGAAAATACGCGTTTTGGTAATTTCTTCGGCAATGAGCGCTTGAGTTTCAACATTGGTGTCGGCAAATGGTTCTATCCCTCTTTCGGTCTCCGTGTCACGGGTGGCTTGCATCCGCAGGTCGGACGTGCTGAATGGGAAATCAGCAATGCCTATCCCGAATATTTTGGCAATTACCACTACAACATGTTCTCGGGCTATGTCGATGGACTTGTCAATCTCACCAATATCATACTCAAGTATAAGGAAGACCGTGTGTTCAACCTTATCGGTATCATCGGTTTGGGCTATAACCACACCTTTGGTTTCGACAAGAACAAGTGTGCCGTCATGCGCCGAGGCATCTCCATCGAGGGCGGAAAGGTTGTGCCTGGCACAGACGAAAATCCCGGCAACATCCGATACGAGGTCAACACCAACCCCGGCAACTACTTTGCCGCTCATGTGGGTTTGCAAGGCCGTTGGAAGGTGAGTCCGGCATGGGATATTATCGGCGAAGTCACTTTCAACGGAACCGACGATAAGTACAACGGCCACACCTACGACCGTGTCTATGACACCTACTTCGACGTGTTGCTTGGTGCGCAGTTCCACTTCAAGGACTGTCACGGTCGCCGTCGTTTCCACTATGTGAAAAACCTCAATGCTGCAGTCATCGAGCGTCTGGAGCGTATGAGGAGCGATGAAAACGAACGACTCGCCGAAGCGAATATGGCTGTGCCTGAAATCTTTGAGAAACTCAAGTTCAATGAGGCTCTCCAGACCACGGTCTCCTTCTATGTCGATCGTTTCTACATCACCGAGGCACAGAAGAAGAACGTGAAGAGTGTGGCCACCTTCCTCTCCACCCACCCCGACATCAACCTCATCGTGACTGGCTATGCCGACATCGAGACAGCCTATCCGGCCTACAACCTCCGTCTCTCCCAAAAGCGCGCACAGGCTGTCTATGACATGCTCGTCAACGAGTTCCACGTACCCACCAACCGCCTCCGTATCGACTACAAGGGCGACACCGTGCAGCCTTACACTTCTGTGAACGAGTGGAACCGTGCCGTCATCTTCTTCCTCGACCGAGGCGAAGGCAAGAGCCAGATTCTTGAGTCAGAAACCCCTAATGAATAAACGTATGAAAATAGTTCTATTAGCATTGGCCTGCATGATGGCTATAAGCCTGCAGGCCCAAAACGAGGGCGATGTCGTCATTCCAGCCGGACAGACCGCCATCCCCGATTCGGCCTACTATAAGCACATGGAGATGACCTCCCTCGCAATTCCTGCATCAGTCGATACGATTGGTCAAAACGTGGTTGACCATTGCTTCAAGTTGGTCTATATTACGGTCGATGCAGAGAACCCCCGTTTCAAGTCAGAAGGTGGGGTGGTCTATTCAAAGGATGGTAAGACGCTGATTCTCTGCCCTCCGGGCAAGACGGGCGAGTTCACCGTGCCAGCACATGTCACGACCATTGCTCCCTACGCCTTCCGCACCTGCAAGAAACTCACCTCCATCGTCCTGCCCAATGGCATCACCGAGATACCCGACGGTGCCTTCATGGGCTGCTGGGGACTGGAAAAGGTCAATCTTCCGCAGGGTCTGAAGCGCATCGGCAAGCATGCCTTCGATGGCACCATCGTGCAGAAGATGAACATGCCCACCACGATGGAGTTTATTGACGATGAAGCCTTTGTCAACACCAGCCTCGTCGAGGTGAACCTGCGAGTGACAACGCCCTTCGAGTTGGGCGAAAATGTCTTCAGCGAGATTCATGTCACCCGTCTCAACGTGCCAACTGCAGGTCTTCAGAACTTCAAGAAACATCCCAAGTGGGGCAAGTTCGGGCGCATCACCCCCACCCACAGTTATTGGACCGTAAAACTGCCATAGGAGTTAAGAGTTTTGAGTGAAAAGTGAAGAGTGAAAAATCTAAGTTACTTTCGTCATTGAGGAACAACCCGAATGGCAGGTAACTTAGATTTTTCACTCTTCATTTTTCACTTAAAAGGGAGGGCGACCAACAGCAATTGTTGGTCGCCCTCCCTTTTTTTATTTTATCACCCTGATGTACTGCGGCTCGATGTGTGTGCCCAGCGCACCGAGCATCTCGAAATTGACGAGAAACATGCGCTTGGCCCGGCCTTTAGCCTTGAGCAGTGTGCCCTCATAGCCATCGAACAGACCGCCCACGATGCGCACTCGGTCACCCTTCTGCAGTTCCACCTCCTCGGGATGGAAATAGGTGATGTCTTGCTTCATCTTGGTCGAAGAGTCGATGAAGCGTTCCATCTCCCGTGTGGGCACTTGCAGAATCTTGTATTTTCCCTCCACCTTCTTGTAGCAGTAGGTGATGAACGGATGCAGGTTTTTCAGCGTGTTCATCTTGCGGAACGGCGCGTATGCAAACACCGTGTTGGGGATGAGCGGACGCTCCACGATGGTCTTCTTGCCGTGGATGGTCGTGTCGGTCTCCACCATCGGGCAATAGGTGCGCACACCGGCCTGCTCCATCACGTTGAGGGCCAGCGTCTCCTTCCGGCTCACCTTCAGGGCGAACCATTGCGGCACATCCATGAGTTGTGCTGATGTGGGCTGATAAGTAGGGTTTTCCATGCAAAGTTTCTAAGTTTTATGGCATAAAACGTGGCAAAGTTAAGAAAAAGATGTGAAATGAGGAAAGGACTTTCCCCCTTTTCTTTCTCTCAACCTCACATAAATGCCGAATCCGGCGGTGGTGCGTTGGCTTCTGGCATACCGCTTTCGCCGTTCCCTTTTCTCCGCACCCGTGGCGGCCTTCTCTCCACATCTACCGTTATATTTTTGTAACACCCCCACTGTTACACTTGTAACGCCGCCACTGTTACATTTGTAACACTGCCGCTGTTACACTTGTAACACTAACGCTGCCGCGAGTGTTACATTTCCGTTTCCAATCAGGTGCGAAAAAGCACGACACGATGGCTATTTTGTAGTAAAAGTTCTTTTATTTGAGGGCTTTTGTCGCTCCTTATAAGTTAAAGATTGTTAATCGGGGGGGTAAAAATGGAAACCCGTATCTTTGAGGCGAAAAAAGCAATTACTAACATTTTTTACGATGAGAAAGAAACGATTACACCAATCTCTGCATGTGCTGTTCTGTTTCTTCCTGTTTTTTGTGGCATGGACAGTGAAGATGCAAGGACAGACGACATGAGTGGAAATGTGTGGGAATGGTGTCAGGACTGGTATGGCAGTTATTCTTCTTCGGCTCAATCCAATCCGACAGGTGCTTCGAGTGGCTCTTACCGCGTGAGCCGTGGTGGCAGTTGGGACGAAAGTGCTGCGAACTGTCGCGTGGCGATTCGGGGCAACTTCACGCCGACGAACTCGACCCGAGGCATCGGCTTCCGCCTTGCCCTCTGAGTTTACCCTATGGCAGAAAACTTGAAAGGGGAAATAAATAGGTATAGGCGTTTAGAAGCGAGTGCGGTCTAAACGCCTATACCTAAGTTTTTCTCACTTAATCATACCGTTCGCTCCGCGCAAAGTACTCACGTTTGGAAAATCCAAATAAATTTGTTTTTTCTCTCACTTAATCGTACCGTTCGCTCCGCGCAAGGTACTCACGTTCGACAATAAAAGTGAAAAATCAGTTTTTCACTTTGTATTGTACTCACTTAATCGTACCTTTGTGGCCGAAACCAATGCTTTACAGAAAAATGAAGAGATTTGCTAACTATTCCGTGCCGACCATGAAGGTTGAATCGCTCTTTCTTTTGTTCCTCTTTGCCATGAGTGCCAATGCCCAGCAGTGGCTCCCCATCCCGCAGGAGGCCAAGCCCTACACCCGTTGGTGGTGGCTGGGCAGTGCCGTCGATTCGGCAGGGCTGGACTATAACCTCTCCGAACTGGCCCGTGTGGGCATTGGCGGTGTGGAAATCACGCCCATCTATGGGGTGAAAGGCAACGATGCCAACGACATCGCCTATCTCTCGCCCCGGTGGATGCGGATGCTGCACTATGTGGAGACGCGTGGGGCGGAGTTGGGCATCGAGACCGACATGGCCACTGGCACAGGCTGGCCTTTCGGTGGGCCGCTGGTGACGGAAGAGGATGCGGCCAAGAAGATTGTGTTCGATGCCAATCAGGATGCCACGCTGGGACTGACGAAGCAGAAGGTGAAACGTGCTGCGCCGGGTGGTGAGGGCTACGTCATCGACCACTTCGACCGTGGGGCCGTGGCACGTTATTTCGAACGCTTCGACACCGCCTTTGCCCATCAGGGGGTGCCTTTCCCGAAGAATATGTTCAACGACTCCTACGAGGTCTATGGTGCCGACTGGACTCCCACGCTCTATGAGGAGTTTCAGCGTAGGCGCGGCTACGACCTCGGCCCCTTCACCTACATACTGAACAAGGCCGACTCCCTCCGCACCGATGCCGACCGCCGCATCGTGAGCGACTACCGCGAGACGCTGGGCGACCTGCTGCTGGAGAACTTCACCATGCAGTGGACCGACTGGGCACACAAGCACGGGAGCCAGACGCGCAATCAGGCGCACGGCAGCCCTGCCAACCTGCTCGATGTCTATGCTGCGGTCGATATTCCCGAGTGTGAAGGCTTCGGCCTGAGCGACTTCGGCATCAAGGGGCTGCGCAAGGATGAGGGCTTCACCAAGAAGAACTTTTCCGACATCTCCATGCTCAAATATGCCTCTTCGGCTGCCCACATCTCGGGCAAACGATACACCTCCTCGGAAACCTTCACGTGGCTGACCGAACACTTCCGCACCTCGCTCTCCCAGTGCAAGCCCGACCTCGACCTCATGTTCCTCTCGGGTGTCAACCACATCTTCTTCCACGGCTCGTGCTATTCGCCTCGTGGGGCTGAGTGGCCAGGGTGGAGGTTCTATGCCAGTGTGGATATGAGTCCGGCCAACAATTGGTGGTCGGCCATGCCCGCCTTCTCGCAGTATATCCAACGCTCGCAGGCTTTCCTCCAGTGGGGCGAACCCGACAACGACGTGCTGGTCTATCTGCCCTACTACGATATGCTCTACGACCAACCCGGCACCGTGGCACTCTTCGACATCCACTCGATGGAGAAGCGCGCGCCGAAGTTTATCGAGACCGTGCAGACCATCATCAAGAATGGCTACGACGTGGATTATGTGTCGGATCGATACTTGCAGCAGGACGAGGTGACTCGCCGCTATGCCACCATCATCATCCCCGATGTGCGCTTCATGCCAGTGGCCACACTCCGCCGCCTCATGCAGATAGCCGAACAGGGTGGGCAAGTGATGTTCGTCCGCTCCCTTCCGCTGTCGGTGCCAGGCTATGGCAAGACAGCCGAGCAGTCGGAGTTTTTGGCACTCGTCCAGCAGTTGCAGCAGACCGTGTCGTTCCATCCCACAGAAGCCATGCGCACGGTGTGGGGCAAGGGTAGCATCGTCACCTCGCCCAACTACAGTGCAGGCCTTCAGTTCAGCGAAGCCCGCAAGGAGCCGATGCGTCTGGAGCAGGGCTTGAGTTGCATTCGTCGCAGCAACGCTAATGGCTACCACTACTTTGTGTCCAACCTGCAGGGACGCGACATCGACACCTATGTCACCCTCGGGGTGAAGGCCAAGCAGGTGGTGTTCTACAACCCGATGAACGGCCAGATAGACCTTGCCAAGACCGATGCACAGGGACGTGTGAGAGTGCAGTTGGCCAGTGGCGAGAGCATCATCATCCGCACCTACACGGATGGCACTGCCGAGACGCTGAAACCTCACAAATATCTGAAAGCCAACATGGCCAAGGCACAGAGCCTGACAGGTTGGACCCTTGCGTTCAAGGAGTCTGCTCCTGTCAAGATTGAAAAGACCTACGAGATGGACGGCGCACCCAAACCCTGGACAGCCCTGGGCGAGGACGTGCTGAACGAGACGATGGCCACGGGTGTGTATAAGACCACCATCGACCTGCCCAGCCTCCAGCCTGCCACGGCTTACCTCCTTGACCTCGGCGATGTGCGCGAGACAGCCCGTGTGCTGGTCAATGGTCAGGATGCCGGCACCCTCTTCGCTGTGCCCTTCCGCATCGACATCACCTCCCTTCTGCACAATGGCAAAAACACCCTCGAAGTGGAGGTGGCCAATCTGCCAGCCAACCGCATTGCCAAACTCGACCGCGACGGGGTGGAGTGGCGCAAGTTTAAGGAAATCAACGTGGTCGATCTCAACTACAAGCGCGACCTCTACGGCACGTGGCAGACCGTTCCTTCGGGTCTGAACAGCGAAGTCAGACTCATTCCTTGTGAGGTGGAGTGATTCCACCCTTTATCTGTTCATTTCACACAGACACAATGTATAAAGGAGAATTGATATCACTATTGGTGACCCTTCTTTGGACGGTCACGGCGATGGCGGCCGAGGTGGCGAGCAAGCGGCTTTCGCCCTTGGGGCTGAACGTCGTTCGTATGCTCATGTCGTTGGCCTTTCTGGCCATTCTGATGTGGGTGGTGTGCGGACAGCCCTGGCCGCAAGATGCCGACGGCGAGACCTGGCTGTGGCTCTCGCTCTCAGGTTTTGTGGGCTATGTGTTGGGTGACTACTGCCTCTTCAATTCCTACCTGCTCATGGGCAGCCGATTCGGCCAACTCTTCATGACCCTCGCCCCAGCCGCTGCCGCCCTGTTCGGCTTCATCCTGCTGGGCGAGACCATGTCACCACTCGCCATCGTAGGCATGCTCGTCACTATGTTCGGCATCGGTCTGAGCGTACTTTCACGAGGTGGTGAACATCACACTCTCAGCCTCAAACTCCCCCTCAAAGGCATTCTTTTCGGCATCGGCGCAGGCATGGGACAAGGCATCGGCCTCGTGCTCAGCAAGGTGGGCATGACCCATTATGAAACACTGATTACCACTCCCGAAGCCCTCACCCTCATGCCCTTCTCCAGCACCTTCATCCGTGCCGTGACAGGCCTCGTGGGCTTCACCCTCGTTATGCTCCTCACAGGCAAGACACGTCAGATAGTCGCTGTCAGCCACGACCGCCGAGGCATGCTCTTCGCCCTCGTCGCCACCCTCACAGGTCCCTTTCTCGGAGTTAGTTTGTCGCTCATGGCCACGCTCTACACCTCCACAGGCATCGCCCAGACCATCATGGCGATGACCCCCGTCCTCATCCTCCTGCCTTCGTGGTACTACTTCCGTCAGCGGATTACCCCTCTCGAAGTGGTCGGAGCCATCATCAGTGTGGTCGGAGTCACCCTCTTCTTCGTGTAGCCACAGCCTACCTCACGATGCCCAGACGCATCAGTTCCGAGAGAGCCGCCTCGTCGGTGAACCTCCTGCACCTGTCCCCATGCGCCAGTTCATACACACGGTCGGGAGTGCATCCGCTCGTTTCGGCAATCTCCTCATAGATTTTCCGATGCGACGATTTTTTGTAAGGGTGTCCCATCGTCAGCACCCTTTTCAGCCAAGAAGAATGAAATTTAGCCATCAGTAGAAAACTTGGTAGTTAGAGAGTTAAAAGACTTGTGTTTTGATTTCGTGTTTGTGCTTATTCAAGCAATCGCTGCAAAGTTACACAAAAAATCTTGCAGGCAAAGAAAAAATGGAAGAAAACATACAAAATGGCAACTATTCCATCCGTTGTGAGTATATCACTCAACAGAGGAATATCACTCAACTTTCGGAAGTTGAGTTCTGGGGAGTTAAAGGAGTTAGAGGGAGTTATCGCTTCACTCATGAGTTAGAGGCCGATACTTTAACCCTAACTCTAACGCTAACCCAAACCTTAACAGCAGCATGACATTCGGCTTTAACTCCTTCTAACTCCTTCTAACTCCCTTTAACTCCTTTAACTCCAACAAAGCAGAACATCCGAAACTTAAAATATAAAATATGTGAGGAGGGGGGGGATTTTGTGACAATAATTGGATATTTTTGGAAACCTATGGTGGGGAAATCACGTTTTTTGTGTATATTTGCCCCAAAATTTGGTCAACTTATTTAATTGAAATACAATGAACACCCTATCTGCAAACACAAGACAGCCCTCACTGATAGTGCATTTCTTGAGCGTGTCCGTCCTGCTATTCATCCTCTGGCTGCTGCCCACGGCGGTGCATGCCACCTATGTGGATGAGACCTACAACTATAGCATCATCTATCAGGCACCCAACAAGATAAAGATGAAATTGCCCATCTACGACTGCGATGGAGCCGACTGCTGGGTCTATGACGGCAATGTCTATGTGACTGTGGATGGGAGCACCAAGACCGTGCTGCACTATGCCGCCGAGCGCGACATTGACAATAACCACACCTACAACGATGCCCGATTCTCCACAGGCGTGGGAGGCAAGGTCATGATTCTTCGTGGTGTTGACTATGGCAATGAGGTGGTCGGCACAGCCGAGCGAGTCATCAAGATCTATCGTCCGAACACACGGCAGACCTATTTCTATGTGGAGGCCGAGTGGACTGTCCCCAACGAAATGCGTGGCAAGACGCTGAAATTCAGTTACTATGTGAAGCGCGACGGCAACTCACGTAGCGACGAGCAAGTGCAGGGGCTGGAGAGCCAGCAGTTCGACATCAGCGCGATGCAGGAACTCGCCATTCCCGAAATGATGACCCCGATGCTCGCCTACGAACGAGCCAACGCCGGCAACATCATGGTGCCTTGGATGGTCGCTGCCGCCAACATCCAGAGCGTCACCCTCCACTACACCGACAGCGAGAACAAGCAGCAGACCAGCACCCTGAAAGCGGCAGCCAGCGACTTCGTCTATCTGCCCTACGACAAGCCCATCCGCACCTGCTACATCGAGGTGGTCTATCTGGACACGGAGAAAAACGAGCGCACCACAGAGTCTGTACCCATCGACCTGCCCATTCTTCACACCCCGAAAGACCTGACTGCCACCCTCCAGACCAACGGCACCGCCCTGTTGAAGTGGACAGTATCCGACCACCTCTACAAGGATGTGATGGATGCCGACTTATGGGAAATCCAGCGATGCGTGGGCAACCCCATCTCCGACTCCGACTGGCAGAGTGCCGGACAACTCACCTACGAGCAGGGGACAAAGACTTACAGTTTTGTCGATGAGATGCTCCCCTCAGTCTATCAGCCCGGCTCAGTCTTCTACAGGGTACGCCGTACCAGCACCGCCATGTGGGGATGGACAGATGCCGCAGGAATGGCCCAGACCGAAATCACCCACACCTACTACCTGCCCTACGTGGGCACTGCCACCGTGACCAAAGACACCAACTGGGGTGTCAACGACCAGCATAGCGTCACCCTCCAGTGGAAGATGAGCAACACCCCCATCAGCCGCTACGATGCCGAAGGGAGATACATCCTCCGCAGCCCACAAGACTGGGAAGCGTTTGCCCAGATGGTCAACGGAGGCCAGCCCCAACTCAATGCCGTGATGATAGCCAACCTCGTGCTGGATAGCCAGACGATGGTGGGCACCGCCACCAACCCCTATCGGGGCACATTCGACGGCAATGGCCACACGCTGACCGTCAACTACCAGATGGACGTGAATGCCGACATGGCAGACAAGGACATAGCCAACCATCCTGCTGCCCCCTTCGCCTTTGTGGGCAACAACGCCGCTTTCAAGAACCTGCACACCCTCGGAACCATCACCACCAACTGCAAGTTTGCAGGTGGAGTGGTCGGCAAGGTGTTGGACGAAGGCAGCAGTCAGGCCTTCACGATGGAAAACTGCTGGTCCTCAGTCACCATCAACTCCACCCTGACAGGCGACGGTACACACGGCGGTCTGATAGGTGCGCTGATGAACTCCACCGCCAACACCACCTACACCCTGAAAAACTGTCTCTTCGACGGAGCCTTCATTGGCAATACCACCGACTCATGGGGCGGACTCGTCGGCTGGACCTACCTGCGCAATCACACCTACGACCACTGCTTGGTGGCACCCCAGAAGGTTGATGTCAACACCAACTCCACCTTCACCATCGTCCGAGGCTATTACTCCCCCTCCCTCTCCCAAACCTACTACACCCAAGCCATCGGTACAGAACAGGGAATCCAGCACTCCGTGGCCACACTCAAAGACCGCCAAGACCTTCTGGCAAAACTGAACACCGACAATCAGGGCAGCGGATGGGAACTCACAGAGAGTGGGGTAGTGCCCGTGATGAAGTCCGTCGCCATCGTCGAAAAAGAAGAGCAGGACACTGGCGACATCGCCCTGTGGGATGAACGAGCCAAAATCGAACTCCACACCCAGATGATTGCCGCCTCTGGCCAAGTGGTGCGCACCACCCAGCGCAACCTCAGTGCTGACGAGGTGAAGGCAGGGAAAGCCTCCCTCTCACTCACCAACACCTGCGTGGATTACCAGTTCAGCCTTGTGCTCAAACGCGACCAGTCACCGCTCTACATCGGACTGAACAGCCGCGAAGACTCCTACGAGACCCCTGCCCGCAAGACCGAGAAAGGCGACGCTGCCAACTATGAGTTCAACCTCAATGGTAAGGTCACAGGAGTGAGTGCCACCGAGCAGCAAGCCTCCGTGCAACTCAACTGGACTACCAACAACCTGCCCGTCGATTATTTCCGTGTGCTGCGTCGCGACAAGGCCGACACCACCCACAAGGTCGATACCCTCGTGACCAACTATCAGCAGACACAATACATTGACACCCATCCGCAGCCCCAACACACCTACATCTATCGTGTGGAGGCAGTGGTTGATTGCGAAGGCCAGCACCTCACCACAGCCGAGACCGATGGCCACTGCGCCCCCACAGGCATGGTGCAGGGCTATGTGCGTCTGGCCGATGGCACGGCAGTGGCAGGAGCCACCGTGGTGGCAGAACCCGTCAAGTCATCCCATATACTCAATGGCGTGACCCTGAGCACCGTCACCGACGAGTCAGGCTTCTACCAAATCGGCGGACTCGTCTATCAGACAGCAGGCAGTTACGACATCACCGTCACCCGCAAGGGCGATGAAGGCTCTGTGGGCACACGCACCGTCAACTTCACCGACCGTAGCAACCTGACCTCCGACCTCAACTTCTTTGTGGAGGATTTCTGCATCTACTCAGGAGTAGTCCTCTACTCAGGCTCCAGCATCCCCGTTCTCGGAGCACAGTTCAAACTCGACGGCCAGACCATCACCAAGAGTTCTGGAGCCGACAAAGGCAAACCCGTCACCACCAACAGTGCAGGCGAATTCTCTATCAGCATCCCCAAGGGCGCACACACCGTGCAAGTGGTGAAGACAGGCCACGTCTTTGCCGACAACGGTTTCCTCATCAACCACGACGCACCCGCAGGTGCCGACTCCACCCTCTACAACTTCAACAAGAACATCTACGAACAACACCTCTGGGACCAGACCCGCGTCATCCTGCGAGGCCGTGTGGTCGGAGGCAAAGACCAAGGCACCCTGCCACTGGGCAAGTCGCTCTCAAAGAACAACCTCGGCGACAGCATCCGCATCGTCCTCCAACTCGAAGGCGACAACGCCTCATGGATAGTGCGCGACCCCAAAGACGAAACCGTGCGAATGCGCGACTCGCTCTATTTCCACGGACGCACCGACACCACCCGTGTCGTGTCCAACCGCCACACCATCGTCATCTCGCCCGACAACAAGACAGGCGAGTTCCAAGTTCCCTTCATCCCCGTCAAGTACAAAGTCACCGACATCCACTGCAACGGCTACGCCACCCTCTTCCAAGCAGGAAAAGTAGGCGAAACCCTTGACCTCTCCGATGCCGTCGTAGGCGACACCATCACCTACAACCGCATCTACCACCAGCCCGCCACCCTCACCTACGAGCAGTTCACAGGCACCCTCGAACGCTACTACGGCATCAAGACCTACAAGGCGCAAGACAATCTGGGCAAGGACGTGACCGTGCAACTCTGGAAGAACAACCAGTATAGCCTTGGCCACCCAGTCTTCATGGCCAACAGTCCCACTCTGCTCACCCTCTCGGCTCGTGAGGAATATTATTATAATAATGTGGTGAAAGACACCCCCGACGACATCGTGCTCCTCAGCGGTGGCACTGTCTATGTGCACAACGGACTCATCAGTGCCGAACACTCCGACTCCATCCAACTCGACAACGAAGGCAAAGCCTCCTACCTCTTCACCCCCCAGAACCTCACCTTCGTCAACGAAAACACCGATGCCCTCAAGTCGCTCACCTTCACCCTCCTCTACGACCAGACCTACTACGACATACCCCCACTCAAAGCCTACGTCATGGCCTCACAAACCAAGTCGCAAGGCAAGCGGCTCATCGTGGCAGGCACACCCCATCTCGTCGATGTCCTCCGCGACCCCCCTGGCAGCACCAGCAGTGCCTACATACAGGAAGGCTCCAAGATGAAATACGGCTACACCTACGACTTCAACCTCGAAGGAGGCTTCAACCTTGAACTCGCCCAAGGCAAAGGTTCCAACTTCTACACAGGCATTTGGGCAGGCGTAGGCAATGGTACCGAAGCAGGAAGCATCAATCGCACGGAGAGCAATTCCCTCTTCAAAATTGCCATCCAGATGAGTTATTACGGCGGATGGAATTATGCCTACGAAATGACCACCAGCAAGAAGATTGAAACCTCGTCGAATGTGAAGAGCGTGGGAGCCGCTGCCGACCTCTTCATCGGCACCACCGACGAAACCGTGATAGAAGAAGCCATTGCAGTGCGCGTCGTGCCAGAGTCGATGTACAAACTGCTTGTCCCTGCCACAGGCAACACCTTCACACAGGGCGGCAAAGAATACGAAGTCAAGTTAGGCACCGTGAAAGTGCTGGCCGAAGGTAAGGATGCCGATGGCAACAAGGTCTATCTCATCCGCGACGAAGTGATGCAGGCCTCACCTCGTTTCAAGTCCTCTTTTGTCTATTCAAAGACTTTCATAGAGACCGAACTGCTGCCTCAGTTGATGCGAGCACGCCAGTCGCTCATGCTCCCCAAAGGCACCACCGACGATGAAGCCAAGGCACAGGCCACCCGCCTCAAGCACCCAGTCTATGTGAGCAAGGTGGCGATGGATGACCCTTCCTATGCCAGCACCGATAAGGATGGCAAACGTACCTATGCCCAGTTCTTACCCGATGGAACCTCCTCCGCATGGTCTGACTCTATCGCCGTCCTCAACCAAGAAATGATGGCATGGATAGGCTTCATGACTGCCAATGAGCAGGAGAAACTCTCGGTGAGCGATGCCGACAAGGTGGAAACCTTTAGTTTCGATGGAGCAGGTAAGATTTCCTACGAGGAGAGTTTCGACTTCACGCTGGAACGGAGCAACTACATGAAGATACCCGGCATCAGCGATGGCAACATCTTGGGAGACACCTTCTTCGACAACTTGGTGAAGAAATTCAATGAGAAAAAGGGTAAGGAGACGAAGACGACGGATGAGGATGACAATGTGGTGAGTGTGGGCTTCATGGCGGCTGGCTCTATGATGACGCTGACTTTCAAACCTATCTTCACCTACGACTTCAACTATAAGAACCTGAAGACGGAGGGACACAGCAAGAAGACTGGTTTCGCATTGGCTTGTGACCGTCAGGCGTATCTGACGGTGGATGTCTATCGCACCAAGGTGGATGTGAGTGGCTACAAGGAGAAGATTGAGGCGGGCGACATGGCGGTCATCTACCAGTATTCGGAGGAAACGAAAGAGGCCATCCGTTCGGGGGCTACGGGCACGAATCAGGCGCTATCCTTCATGCCCTACGACACGAAGACATACAGCAACTTCGTGTTCCGCACGAAGGGTGGGGCTACGAAGAAACCCTACGAGGATGCGCGCTACACGGATTACTATAATCGTGGTGCCTTACTGGATGAGAAGACGCTGCCGATTGACAACCTGAAGATTTGGACTGACCAAGCCACGGTGAGCAACGTACCCTATGGTCAGCCTGCCAAGTTTGTCATTCATCTGGCCAACGAGAGTGAAACGCCCACGCTGGTGTCGCCTTGTTTCAACCTGTATCGGGCGGAGAGTGAGGACGACGCGAAGGGGGCAAAGGTGTTTGTGGATGGTGTGCCTCTGAACGCGGGGGGTGTGACGGTGTTCTTGGGTGCCAATCAGGTGGTGGATAAGTTGGTGGAGGTGTATGCAGGGACGGAGTTTGACTACAACAACTTGGTCATTGGTGTCTGGGACCCTGACGACCAAGCGCGAATGTGGACGCAGACGCTCTCGGCTCATTTCCTGCCGTCGGCTGGTGCGGTGAACATCTCCTCTCCGGGCGACAAGTGGGTGATTAACACGGAGTCGCCCTACAGCAAGGAGAAACAGCAGTATTACATGCCTGTACGCATTGATGGGTTTAATGTGAACGCACGGGGCTTTGACCACATTGAGTTGCAGTATAAACTCTCTACGGAGAGCGACCAGTCTTGGGTGAATGTGTGCTCTTTCTACAAGAGCGAGGAACTGATGGCGTTGGCTACGGGGGAGAAGAAACTCATCAGAAATGATGGCTACATTGACGATGCTATCTTCTATGGGGAGAAAGACCCTGTAGAGCAGCACTATGACCTGAGGGCGGTGGTGTATTGCCGTCATGCGGATGGTTTCATCACGGCGGCATCGCCGATATTGAGTGGTGTGAAGGACACGCGTGTCCCTGTGCCGTTTGGCACTCCGAAACCTGTGTCGGGCATTCTGGACATTGGCGATGACATCGTGATTTCGTTCTCAGAGCCGATTGCGGGCAACTATCTGACGAGGGTGAATAACTTTGAGGTGGTGGGCACGATGAACTCGAAGGATGTGTCGCTCTCCACGGCTCTCAGGCTGACGGGCAAGGACAGTTATGGTCTGACGCTGGCGAACCGCAACTTGGCCAACAGGAGTTTCACCTTCGACGTGATGCTGAATCCTGACGCGAATGGCAGGGCGATGAGGGTGCTTTCGCATGGGGAGGGTGCAAACCACTTGGACTTGGGCATGACGGCTGACCGCAGGCTGGTGGCTAAGTTTGACGGACGGACGGCTGTGAGCGACAAGGCGGTGGACTTTAATGGTGTGCTGCATCAGGTGGCTTACAGTTTTGACCAGAGCAAGGTAGGAAGGACGGTGGTGACGTTCTACGATGGCTCGGTGGAGATTGGCAGAGACACGCTGGATGTGGGCTATCATGGCTCGGGTGCCATCTGGCTGGGTGATGATTTTGATGAGGATGATGAGAAGGAAACGGTGCGTCTGGAGCCTTACGAAGGGAGCATGCTGGAACTTCGTCTGTGGAACACGGCGATGAGGGCGGCCGAACTGTCGAAGTATGCGAGGAAGGTGCTGACGGGCTACGAACTACACCTGATTGACAACTATGCGCTGAACGAGGGGAATGGCAGGTATTGTTATGACAAGGCTGTGGGTGGAAACGACATGGTGGTGACGGGCACGAGTTGGGTGGTGCCTGATGGCATCAGCCTGAAACTGGATGGGGAGAAGGGTGTGAAGATGGACTCGCAGTGCTTCGACCGCCAAGACTTTGAGGACTATACGCTGATGTTCTGGTTCCGCACGACGGACAAAGAGGGTACGCTGATGTCGAACGGTATGGCTCTGGACGAGCCGAACTGTGGCATGCACTTCTTTGTAGGTGTGGAAGAGGGTGAGTTGGTGTTCCGTTCGGCTGGTGAGGTGGTGAAGACGGGTGTGGGCGTGAGCGATGGGGCTTGGCACCACTTCGCTGTGACGGTGAACCGTGCACGGAATGTGGGTAATGTCTATGTGGACCAAGCGATTGTGCAGTCTTTCGCGGTGGAGAAGTTTGGAGGCATTGCTGGCGACAGGCTGCTGGCTGTGGGTGCGACCTACACCGACGAGGTGACGCCGACGTTGCCGCTGAAGGGTAACATTGACGAGATTGCCATGTATGAGATGGTGCTGCCTGAGAATATGATTAGGACTTATAGTCTTGCCACGCCTTCGGGCGAGGAAATGGGCACTCTGGCTTATCTGCCGTTTAGCCGCTCGGAGCGTCTGACTGACAACCAGATGCGCCTGATGCCGTCGGGTGTGAGCCTGAGGAAATACAGGGTGAATGGGACGGTGTCGGAGTCTCGTCGTGACACCATCGTGGCGGACGGCGTGGTGGCTGAACTGGCTGACCGTCAGAATTATGCTCTCTTGCACGATGGAGGAAAGATGGAGAATTTGGCTTATAGTTTTGTGACGGATAATCAGCAACTGCTGCTGAACCTTGATGTGCCGGAGGCTGACATTGAGAAGACGAACGTGTATGTAACGGTGAAGGAGGTGGCTGACCTGAACGGGAACCTGACGGCGAGTCCTGTGGTGATGAATCTGTTTGTCTATCGTAACCCGCTGCGCTGGGAGCATAGGCAGTTGGATGTGGAGGCGCGCTATGGCGAAGGGGCTGTGGTGAAGGTGAAGGTGAACAATCTGAGCGGAAAGAGTGAGAGTTACACGCTGACGGGTCTGCCGCTCTGGATAACGGCCTCGAAGACGGCGGGCACGTTGCCGGCTCTGGGTGAGGAGACCATCGAGTTGACCGTCTCGCCCTATATCAATAGGGGAAATTTCAGCGAGAAGATTTTCCTTGTGGGGTCGGGAGGTATGGCTGAACCTTTGCCTATCAACATCAAGGTGCGTGGTGACGAGCCTCAATGGGCAGTGAGCAATGCGCTGAAGGCGAAGGGTATCACCATGCATATAGTGGCTCGTGTGAAGGTGGAGAATGAGGTGATGCACGACCCTGATGACATCGTGGCTGTCTTTGACGAAAACCACCAGTTGCTGGGTGTCTCTTATATGGATGTGGACCAGACGACTGCTGCCAATGAGGCTTTGGCTTACTTGACCGTCTATAATGGCTCGAACAAGGCGACACCGCTCCACTTTGAGTTCTTCAATGCCTCGAATGGACAGATTTGGGAGTTGGAGTGCAGCGAAGGACAGTATCCTGAGGGCATTAAGTTTGAGGCGAATGCGGTGCTGGGCACGAGTGCTGACCCTGTGCTGCTGTCGCAGACGCTCTATGCGGTGCAGACGCTTGGGCTGAAGGAGGGATGGAACTGGCTTTCGTTCTATGTGAAGCCTGACTCTGCCACCGTGAGCAAGTTGCTGAACCAGACTACCAGTTGGGAGGTGGGTGATGGCTTTGAGGTCATCAATGGCGACGGGGTGCCTTATCTGTACACCTACAAGTCGAAGCCGCATCCTGACGACCCGAACCAGAGGGTGAACTTCTGGGATCATGGCAACGATGTGGTCAGTCTCAATCCTGCACTGATGTACCGCTTCTTCTCCAAGAGCGACAAGACGGCTTACCTCAGGGGCTTTGAATATCCTGCCTCCATCACGGTGAGGAAGGGATGGAACCGCATTGCCTTCAGTTCATCTATCAATCTGCCGATTGCGGTGGCTCTGGCTGGCTATACTGACGAGGGGTCAGAGGGTGACATGATTAAGTCGCAGGATGAGTTTGCGGTGCTGAACATTGTGGGAGGCAACCGCATCTGGAAGGGTTCGCTGAAGTATATGCGGAGCGGTCAAGGCTACATGCTGAAGCATAACAGCGGCAAGGAGGTGAAGTTCTGGTATCCTTACTACTGGAGTTCTTCTCGCTATGCTGGTCTGGGCAGTGCGGATGCTCCCATGCGTCAGCCGCTCTTCAGCAGTGCGTCGGCCACCAACATGAGTGTGATTGCTGTGACTGAGGGTGTTGACTTGCAGGAGGGCGACCGTCTGGTGGCTTATCATGGAGCCGAGGTGTGTGGTGTGGCTGAGGCTGACGAGGATGGACGCTTCTACCTGTCGGTGGGCGAATCGGACAACAGGGCGACGAAGGATGTGCAGTTCTCCATCGAGCGTGACGGCGAATTAGTGGGCTTGGCCAACCAGAGGATGTCATACGTGGGCGATGCTGTTGTCGGCTCGGTGAATGAGCCTACGGTCATTCGTTTCGTTCCTGCCGAGGGATATGCCGATGGCGAGTGGTACACCCTTGAGGGCATCCGCTTGTCGGGCCGTCCTGCCGAGAAGGGTGTCTATATCTTCAATGGCATGAAAGTATTGGTAAATGAATAAAATGGTTAAATGAATAAAATGATGAATGGTAAATGGTTAAGGTGTTTGCTGCTGTTGGCAGTGCTCACCTTTACAGGGGGCTGTAGCAGCGATGGGGACAGCGGAAGCGACTCCCCGGCGAGTTCTCTGCTCACGCAGGGAACGGACGTGCGTCCCGATTGGAAGTACCCTTCTGTGAGCGACTATGAGCAGACGATGGGGGTGCAGTTTCGGCTGCAAGACGAGTTGGCTGCCTACGTGACTGAGCAGGACTTGATGTGTGCCATGATTAGCGGTGAGGTGCGCGCACTGTGTGAGCCTGAAATATCCGATGACGGCATCTACTTTCCCTTGGTCATTTTCTCCGACGATAGCGACGTGAGGGTCAGCATCTCCTACTATTGCGACCGTCTGCACCGCATCTACACCCTCTCCAACTGGCACGACTTTGATGCTACCCTGTCGCCGCTCAATGCTGCTGGCGAACCCTATCTGCTCAACTTTATCCCCCAAGAGTAAGGACGCATGAGAAAGATACTGATGATGGTGTTCATGACGGTCTGGATGACCGCCGTGGGACAGACGCATATCAGCACGAAGGAGGAACTGATGGCATTGGACATGAATGGCTCTTACGTGCTGGATGCTAACATTGACCTTGGTGGCGACGAACTATGGGTGCCATTAGGCAATAACCCTACCAGCGAAAGTGATGAGGGCTCGTTCAATGGCTCTCTGGATGGTGACGGTTACTGCATCAGGAACCTTCGGGTGAAGGTGACGGATGCTGCCACTACCTATATCGGTCTCTTTGGCAGGATTGGCTCCAGTGGCATCGTGAAGAATCTGACTCTTGAAAAGGCTGAACTGATGGTGGCTTCGACGGAGGAACACACGCGCAACATCGGCAGCATTGCAGGGGTGAATCATGGCATGATTGCAGACTGCAAGAGTGATGCGACGGTGATGTGCTATGCACCTTCTACTGATGGGGGCGGCATAGCAGGGGAGAATCAGGGCACGGTGATGAATGGTGTGTTTACGGGTCAGGTTCTCACTTCGCAGAATGGGTATGGTGAGGATGTGTATGGAAATGTGATGCTGGGCGGCATTGTGGGTGACAACGAGAGGGGTGGAGTCATCATGAAGTGCGAATCGACGGGTGTGGTGACTCATGCGGACTGTGACCTGTATGGGCAGAACAATGGTATGGTGATGCGTGAGAACGGGGAGGGCGTGAAGATGGAGGGATATAGGCTCTACAGGGATGGCTCTTGGAACACGCTCTGTCTGCCGTTTGGTCTCACCATAGAAGGTTCGGTGCTGGATGGGGCGACGGTGATGGAGTTGGACACGGAGGTGCCTGCGGATGGGGTGACTCACATTTCGGGCATTGAAGGCAGCACACTCTACTTGAACTTCAGACCTGTGACGGCGGCTATTGAGGCAGGAATGCCTTATCTCATCAAGTGGCCTGAAAGTGCAGAAGACCTCCTTGTCAGTCCCACTTTCTCTGGGGTGACTGTCACGACCACTACTCCAACGGGCATCAGCAGCAAGGACGGCAATTTCACTTTCACAGGCACTTTCTCCACGCTGAGGATGGGTGCTCAGGGCGACAACACGCTGCTTTATCTTGGCGATGGCAACACGCTCTACTATCCGTCGGAGAGCATGAGCATCGGTGCGCTTCGTGCCTACTTCCGACTGAACAATGGCTATGTGGCTGGCGAACCTGAGGGGAGCGATGAATCTGAGGGTGGAGTGGCTGCCCCACGCAGGGGCATTGATGGCTTCCGCCTGAACTTTGGCGATGAGGTGTCTGCCCTTGAGGGCATCGGGGGTGACGAACGGGCTGATGGCGACGTGTACTATGACTTGGGTGGCCGTCGGGTTTCTGCCCGTCATCTGAGTCCCGGCATTTATATCAAAGGGGGCAAGTGCATCTTCATCAGGAAATAGCGTAGTCGAGGGGTACGGCACATCGTAGTCGAGGGGTACGGCATGCCGTACCCCTCGACTACGATTTCTGATGAGCGATTTCTGGAAGTTAGAGGAGTTAGAGGAGTTAAAGGAGTTAGAGCCGAATGTTAAAGTATCGGCCTTTAACTCCTGAGCGAAGCGATAACTCCTTTAACTCCTTCTAACTCCTATTCTCAAAGAATGTTATGCTGTTGCCAGCACTTTCTTGAACTTTGCGATGAACTGCTTTGCCTCGTCCATTGTGAGGCAGAGCGGGGGTAGCAGACGGATGACGTTGGTGCCAGAACAGCCTGTGAAGCAGTGTTCTTCCTTGATGAGGCGGGTGCGTGGCACCTTGTAGGGGATGTCTAACTCTATGCCAATCATAAGTCCCATACCGCGCACATCGACCACATGGGGCAGATTGCCTGCTGTCTGTTCGGCTTTGAGCGTGTCGATGAGATATTGTCCCACCGTGGCAGCATTCTCCACCAGATGTTCTTGTTCTATCACGTCGAGCACGGCGATGGCACCGGCACAACCGAGGTGGTTGCCGCCGAACGTAGTGCCTAACTGTCCATAGACGGGTTGGAACTTGGGCGAGATGAGTACGCCAGCCATCGGGAAACCGTTGCAGATGCCTTTGGCCACCGTGATGAGGTCGGGCTTCACGCCGAGGTGCTGATGGGCGAAGAACTTGCCGCTTCGGCCATAGCCGCACTGAATCTCGTCGCAGATGAGCACGGTGTTGTGCTGGTCGCAGAGGGTGCGCAGTTCTTGCAGGAACTCCTTGGTCACACAACGGATGCCGCCCACACCCTGGATGCACTCGATGATGACGGCACACACGTCACCCTTCTCCAATTCCTTCTTCCAAGGTTGGATGTCGTTGATAGGCAGGTAGGTCACATGACCGTTATCATTGATGGGGGCAATAATCTTGGGGTTGTTGGTCACCTCCACTGCCAGCGATGTGCGTCCATGAAAAGCCTTCTCCATAGACAGCACACGAGTCCTGCCGTTGTAGAAAGAAGCGAGTTTCAGTGCATTCTCGTTGGCTTCAGCACCTGAGTTGATGAGGAATAGTTGGTAGTCCTCATAGCCCGAAGCCTTGCCCAGACGCTGAGCCAGTTCCTTCTGAAGGGGATTCTGTACTGAGTTGCTGTAGAAGCCCAACTTGTTCAGTTGTTGGGTCATTGCCTCCACATAGTGAGGATGGCAGTGACCGATGCTGATGACTGCATGACCGCCATAGAGGTCAAGATACTCCTGACCGTTCTCGTCCCACACGTGGCAACCTTTGCCGCGTTGGATGGCGATGTCAAAAAGAGGATATACGTCAAATAGTTGCATATAGACCCCCTCCCCGCTCCCCCTGCGAGGGGGAGAGTAGAATGTTTGTGGGGAGGATTCTACTTATCTTATTATTTTATTTTTGTATCTGAGTAACCACTCCCTCCCTCACAGGGAGGGTGAGGGGAGGGTCTTCTTTAGAATGCGCTGGCCTTCAAGTTCAGTCCTGCTCTTTCGTCAATGCCGAACATGATGTTCATGTTCTGTACGGCCTGTCCGACGGCACCCTTCAGCAGGTTGTCTATCATCGAAGTGATGACCACCTTCCGTCCAAATACTTCCACGTGCACCAGTGCCTTGTTCGTGTTCACTACCTGCTTCAGGTCTAAAGCCTTGTCGCTGTAATGGGTGAAGGCAGCCTTCTCATAGAAGGTCTTGTATAGAGCGACGATGTCAAGACCCTCTCTGTCCTGGCGAACATCTCCCTTTTCATGGGGAGAGCCATCCAGATGGTCTCCCTCCCCATTATGGGGGAGGGTTGGGGAGAGGGTCTGCTTCTCCAGCGTCACCACTTCGGTGCAGAAGATGCCTCGGGCGAAGTCGCCTCGGTAGGGGATGAAATCCACCGTGATGCCCTCAGCCTCAAAGCCTTCATCGAGCGTATCGACCACATGGGGAGCCGTGGCAGGCTTCAGTTCGTTCAGCGTCTGGCAAATCTCGTGCAGGTGCTGATGGGTGAAGAGTTTATAGACCGAGAAATTGTTGTTTCTCCACGAGAAATGGGTGGTTGCTCCTGGCTTCTGTCCTGCTCCCGTCGAACCCGTGATGGCGTTCACGGCAATGTCCTTCGTCAGCAACCCAGCCTGTGCCAGTGGCAGCAGTCCCAACTGGATGCAAGTGGCGAAACAACCAGGATTGGCCAAGTGCTGGCACTTCGCAATCTCCTCGCGGTGAATCTCAGGCAAGCCATACACATAGTCGTGGTTGCCCTTGATGCGGAAGTCCTGTGCCAAGTCGATGATTTTCACGTTGGCTGGAATCGAGTGCTCCTTCAAGAACGCCTCGCTCTTGCCGTGGCCGAAGCAGAAGAACACCACATCGACCTTGTCAAAAGGCATTTCTGCTGTGAAGCATTGCTCTGTTTCCCCGAGCAGCCCCTCATGCACATCGCTGAAGAGATTCCCTGCGTTCGACTCAGAGTTGGCAAACACAATCTCCACTTCAGGATGGTTCAGCAGCAAGCGAATCAACTCACCGCCCGTGTAACCAGCAGCACCTAATATACCTACTTTAAGCCCCCCTCGTGTCCCCCCAAGGGGGGAAGAACCATTCGGGGTGTTGGTCGTTTGTGCATTATGAATGTTTGTCATAAATGTTCTTTAATTGTTTGTAATACTGATTCGATATTAGCAATCACTTCTTCGTTGGTGAAGCGAATCACATTAAATCCTTGTTCGTTGAGCCATTTTGTACGTACCTCATCATTAACTTCTTGTTGTGGGAATTGATGATACCCTCCATCAATCTCAATGACAAGCCGTGCTGGTAGGCATACAAAATCTGCGATATAATTCCCTATGATATGTTGCCTTCGAAAAGGTGCCCCAACACCGCTCCTTTTGAGATAATCCCAAAGTATGGATTCTGCCTCCGTAGGATGTTTCCTGTTGTTACTGGCAAACTCTTTCAGCAAATCATAATTAAGGATATCTGCCGTACAATACTCATAGTCCTTTTCCATTTCTTCGGATTCTAATAAGCAAACATCCCGCATGGCAGCCCCTCCCCCTTGGGGAAGGTTGGGATGAGCCCCCCTCGTGTCCCCCCCAAGGGGGGAAGAACAATCCGCATGGCGGCCCCTCCCCCTTGGGGGAGGCTGGGAGGGGGCTTTTACCTCTCTTCGTTTGGATGTGCCAGATAGTATGCGCGGAGTGGGGTGGAGGTCACTTTGATGAAGCCCTTGGCATCTTCGGATGACCATGCCTTGGCTGTCTCACCGTACTCGCCGAGTTTGTTCTTCACCAGGTCGTTGGGCGAATCGACACCCACTGTCTGGAAGCAGAAAGGGCGGAGTTCGAGGGTCACCTCACCTGTCACGTTGCGCTGTGAGGAAGTCAGCATTGCCTCGATGTCGGGCATGACTGGCTCCAGATACTGGCTCTCATGCAGGAACATGCCGTACCAGTTGCTCACTTGGTCCTTCCAATACTGCTGCCACTTCGACAGGGTGTATTTCTCCAAGAAACGGTGGGCACCGATGATGAGCATGGGGGCTGCTGCCTCGAAGCCTACACGGCCCTTGATGCCGATAATAGTGTCGCCCACGTGACAGTCACGACCGATGGCGTATGCGGCACCAATCTCCTCCACTGCCTGAATGGCAGCAATCTTGTCATCGTAACGCTTGCCGTTCACTGAGCAGAGTTCACCTTTCTCAAAGCCCAACTTCAAGAGTTCGGAACCTTCCTTTGTGGGGTGCTTCAAGTAGGCCGACTCAGGCAGACCCTGCGTGGAGTCAAGAATCTCGCCACCACAGATGGAGGTGCCCCAGATGCCCACATTATAAGAATACTTCAGTTTGGCGAAGTCAGCCGCAAAGCCGTTCTTGTTCAAGTAGTCAATCTCCTCCTGACGAGAGAGGTTGCCGTCGCGAGTCAATGTGATGATTTCCACACCCGGAGCCATCACGAGGAATGTCATGTCGAAACGAATCTGGTCGTTGCCGGCACCTGTGGAACCGTGAGCAATGGCACTGGCACCAATCTCTTTGGCATAACGCGCAATAGCCAATGCCTGGAAGATGCGCTCGGACGAGACCGAAATGGGGTAGCAGTTGTTACGAAGCACATTGCCAAACACCATGTACTTGAGCGACTTGGCATAATACTCCTGCGTCACATCGAGCGTCACATACTTTGTGGCACCCAACTTGTAGGCGTTCTCCTCGTTCGTCTTCAACTGTTCTGCCGAGAAGCCGCCCGTGTTGGCACATGCTGCATGCACTTCATAACCTTTCTCCTTTGCCAGATACATCACCGTGTAACTGGTGTCCAAACCGCCGCTGAAAGCAACGACCACTTTTTTCTTTTCCATATAGAAGCCCCCTCCTAACCTCCCCCAGTGGGGAGGAACGCCATTCGGGGTGTTGGGCGTATATTTCTTTTTTATTTTCTTATCTACTTAGATGTTAAGGAACAACCCGTAGGGCTACTCCTCCCCCTTGGGGGAGGTTGGGAGGGATGGGGAGGTAGAAAACTCCTCCCCCTTGGGGGAGGTTGGGAGGGGGCTTTCTCTCTTCGCCATCTCCCTCATAATCTCCTGAAAGATTTCCACTGGCGTCGGCTCGCCCTTGTGCTGCGCCGGGTCATACAACATGCCCGTGCAGATGCAGAATTTCCTGTTCTTCATCTCCAGAATGGGATGGTTGATACAGCCACGGCAACCACGCCAGAAAGCATCGTCGTCCGTCAACTGGTTGAAACTCACAGGCACGTAACCCAGTGCCGTGTTCATCTTCATCACCGCATCGCCACTCGTCAGCGAGAAAATCTTCGCATGAGGCCAACGCACACGAGCCAGCGTGAACGTGTGGTCCTTGATGCGCTTGGCGATGTTCCTGCCCTGATAGTCGGGATGCACAATCAGTCCCGACGTGGTCACATACGACTTGTTGCCCCACGTTTCGATGTAACTGAAGCCCACAAATGCATCGCCCAGTTCCGTCTGCTTGCTGGGGTCGAGAGCCAACACAGCCTTGCCCTCCTTCATCTTCGTCGCCACATACTCATGTGTGCGTTCTGCAATACCCGTGCCACGCTTCTTTGCTGCCTCGCGGATGGTGTCGAGTATTAAATCCACATATTTCTCGTGAGTGGCATCTGCCACAATCACCTTGATTCCGTCTTCGTAAGTCATACAGACCCCCTCCCCGCTCCCCCTGCGAGGGGGAGAGTAGAATGTTTGTGGGGAGGTATTCTACTGCTATATCTATATATAATATAATTCGTGTTAATGCTCTTTTATTTCAGGTGACCACTCCCTCCCTCACAGGGAGGGTGAGGGGTGGGTCTGTCCTGGATATACAGGCACTATTGTTCTCAAATTCGCTTCCAGCGTGTCCTTGTTAAACCCCTCCTCCAACGCCAGAAAGATGGTGTCGTCGCCAGCGATGGTGCCGATGACTTCGGGGAAATGGGCATTGTCGATGTCGCTCGCCAGTCCGCTGGCATAGCCTGGCCGGCACTTGATGACCGCCAACTGCCCCGAGAACTTCACCGACATGAAGCCGTTCCTGATGGCCGTGCCCTCCTGCCGATGCTCCCTCACCCGTCGGTAGTACGGATTCTCGGGCAGCATATAGATGGAGCGTCCCTTAGGCGAAAAGCCCTTCACCACCTTCAGCAACTTCAGGTCACGCGACAGGGTGGCCTGCGTCATGTTCACCCCCTCCTTCGAGAGTACCTGCGCCAACTCATCCTGACTGCCAATCTCCTGCGTCTGGATAATCGCCTTGATGATGTCGAGTCTTGACTGTCTTGCTGTCATCGTGTTATTTACAATTTGACAAATTGCAATTTACCATTTATTTTGCAATTTGACCATTTCCGATTCCTTCCTCGCCGCATGGCAAATGGTACATTGTAAATAGTCAAATGGTAAATGTAATTGTATAATTATTCACAAATCGGCTGCAAATTTACCGCTTTTTTTGCATACACCAAACGTTTTATGCGGTTTTTTTCATGTTTTATGCATAAAACCGCCGTTTCCTTACTTCCATTCCCTCATATCCTTTTTCTCATTCCCCCAATGCCTCTCTTTTTCACCTTCGCAAGACAAAGGGAACGAAGAGTAATCCCCCGCTCCATCATCACTGACAGGGCAGGGGTGTGTACACTTTTCAGAGTTTAACTAATCTTTCATTACTTGCTAACACGTGTGTGCTATTGCAGGCAGAAGGTGGCGAGAGGGCAATCGTGAAGATTTAATCCTCGTTGGTATAGACGGTCTTCCAATCCTTGTTGGTATAGGTCTTCCCGTGCATCACGATTTTCTTGACAGGCTTTCCGTTGATGGTGATACTGCCATCATCGTGTTTTTCTACACCAGGCAGTTTTCCGACAAGGGAATCAATCGGCACTTCTTCTTCGTGAGTTTGGGTCTTGTTTCCGACCACGACCGTGTCCTTCGGTTCCGCTTGGAAAGCCTCGGTCTCGATGCTGATGACTCCGTTCTTGCCTTTATCGCCAAAGATGGCTGTGGCGGCACCATTTCTGAAGACGGTGACGGATGCGATGTCTTCTTTGTTGATGTGGAGCAGTTGGGCGAGCACTTCCTCGTCTTCAAGGTTCTTTTTCTTGTTGGGAAACTCTGCGGGAAGTTCCACCACCTTGCCGTCCAGCAGAACGAGGGGTTCGTCTTCAATACTGGTGAAGCAGATGATGCCGTGCTTGTCCTTGTAGTTGTACTGGGGAGTTCCGTCTGCATTCTTGATGATTTGGCAGGCTGAGTAGTTCTTGTAGTTTCTCAATTCGGCTTCAGTGGCTTGGCGTCCGTTGATGAACACATATTCAGCGGTGCATGAGAAATCGCCGGCAGCAGGTTCCCCTTCGTGCGAGAAGCCAATGATTCTGCCATATTGGTCTCTGACGGGATGGATGGCAAAAGGAGGGTTGTCGTCAATGGCTGCTTCGGCGGTTTCTTCCGTTGGGGCGAGAAGGGTTTCTTTCACTTCGTTGAAGGCAGGCACTTTCGTCGTTTCCAACGTCTTCACCATGTCTTCCACGGGGTCGGTCTCAATGGGTGTGGCGAAGGCATTGAGGGTCAATGCCACCACGGGGACGGCGCATAAGGCTTTGAGCATGAGCCATCGGTTAGAAGGTTTCTGGTACATCATAACGATACGTTTTTTGAGTGAACCGTGATTCAGATTGTTGGTGAAAGGCTGCAGTCGATTCCCGACCACCTTCATCACGAGAAGTTGTTGATATGATTTTGCATCGATGCCTTGGTTGATGACCGCCTGGTCTGCCTCGTACTCATGCACTGCCTTGAGGTCGCGGCTGATGAACCAGACGAAGGGGTTGAACCACTGGAAGGTCTTCATGGCTTCCAAGAGGATGAGGTCGTAGGTGTGTCCCAGACGAATGTGTTCCTGTTCATGGGTGAGGATATACTGACGGTGTTGCTCATAGTCCTGCACGTTCATCACGATGTGGCGGAAGATGCTGAAGGGGGTGACATCGCCCTTGAGCAGCACGACGGTGTTGCCTTGCGAGTCGGTGTGCCGCAGACCGTTGTGCATGAGACGGATGAGTGAGATGACTTGCAGGATGGTCAGCAAGAGCATCATGGCCACTCCCGTCAGATACATGCCCGTGAGCACTTGTACCCATGTGAGGCGAGGGGCTTCTTCCGTCTGCACCACAAACATGGGTGTTTCTTCCATGCTTGTTTCCATCTCATACAGTTCTTCGTTGATGACCGTCGGATGTTCGGTGGTGAAGTGGAACAGCGGCACGACGAGCGAAACGAGCATGATGCCCACCAGCATGCAGCGGTTGAACCGATGGAAAGTTTCTTTGCTCAGGAAGAGGAAGAAACAACTGTAGAGCAGTGCCAATGTGATGGCGGCTTTGAGGATATATAGCATCATGGAATTTACAATTTAACGATTGACAATGTACTATTTTCTTTTAATCATTTCCACGATTTCCTTCAGTTCTTCTTCCGACACTTCTTCCTGCCGAGCGAAGAAGGAAAGCATGGATTTCAGAGAGTTTCCGAAGAAGGTGGACTTCACCTCCTTCATCACGCGGTTGGTGTAAGCCTCCCTGCTGATGGTGGGTGTAAACACGAAGGTCTTTCCGCCTCCCTCCTGCTTGCGCGACTGGATGAAGCCCTTGTTGGTCAATATCTTCAGGAATGTGGCGATGGTGGAGTAGGCGGGTTTCGGCTCAGGATACTCTTCGATAATCTCGTGGGTAGTCATGTCTTCCCCCTTCTCCCAAAGCACATTCATGATTTCCATCTCGGCCTTCGTCAGTTGTCTGTCTTCGTTCTTCTGTCTCATGCTTATCTAATGTTTTAGATTTCTGCCGCAAAGTTAATCTAAACCTTTAGATAATACCAAACAAAAACAAAAGAAAATGAACACCCAACCTCGAAGTTTAACTTCTTTTGTTAGATATTCATCTCCTTTTATTAGATATTAAGATTTGAGGAAGCGTGTCCGTCAGGGGTGCAGCCCAATCCGTGAAGGGGTGACTTTCAACTTCTTTTCGTGTCATACACTTATAATACAGTTCAGACGAAGAAAATGTAAAGCGGAAATGCGATTATTTTCAATTCAAAC